>Ga0210143_1000004_pt1 | contig 242200 bp, 223 predicted proteins | sample MayberryNW_TuleC_2_FD_185527 | JGI IMG/M metagenome (GOLD analysis project Ga0210143, IMG submission 185527) | Wetland microbial communities from San Francisco Bay, California, USA, that impact long-term carbon sequestration - MayberryNW_TuleC_D2... | ecosystem: Environmental > Aquatic >... | reverse complement strand
GCATCCACGTGCGCTGGTCCAAGAAGGAGGAGAACCACCTCGCCTTCTTGCAGCTCGCCGGCGGCCTGATCGCCTTCAAGCGGGCTCACGCCGCGCGGGTGGCGATGGGCCTATGGGGATAGGTCCTAAGCTCGCAACGCTCGACCACCGCCACTTCGGTGTCATGCGGCCTCGTCACGTCGAGGCCCTGCAGCTCCTGCCCACCTGAGCCGTACCATCCCGGCCGGCTGCGGACAATCCCGGCGCGTTATCTGCCACTCGAGTGGCAGATAACGGGGTTGCGATGAGCCAAATCGCCGTGGAAACAGCTACCGAAATAGCCGATTTTTAGCCACTTCAGTGAAGCCCGGAACGAGACTCGAACTCGTGACCCCTTCCTTACCATGGAAGTGCTCTACCAACTGAGCTATCCGGGCAGGCTCGGAAAGACCAGTTTAGACAGCGGATCCTGAGGCTGCTCCTCGGGGGCCCAGCTGCTGACCTGGGCGATGCGGGGCTCGCTTGGGCGGTCGAGCCAGGACTCAATGCCGGTCGCGGGGGAAGCGTGGACGCCGAACATCAGCGCGGCGCAGGCGGCGCCCAGTGTCGCCAGGGAGACGCTCTTCTGGAGGTTGACGCATGTGGCGCCGAGGAGGGCGAAGCCGACCTGCTTGCGGAGGCCCCGAGCGGCGCGCCGGCTGGAGTCGTCGGACCGGGTGGCAGCTGCCGAGACGTGGGGTGGCACGCATCCCTCCTTTTCCCAGGCCGGTGCCCGTCCCGAACCGCTGGCGCGGGCGCTGAGCGACCGGCTCCTTCCCTCATCCGCCGGGATGGAAAGCCGGCGGCGGGCGCATATGAACCCACCCGGACAGCCCTGTCAATGGGGTGCCAACGTTCGTCGCATCGCCATGCCAGCCGCCGGCATCCGATCCGCTGGACATAGCCTTGTGACGCTGTTTCTGGGGGATGGACGGAACTGGACGGCGGCAACGGAAGTACGAGGAAATCCAGCTCCTGCCCCGGCTAGCGCCGGGCGCGGACGATCCGCAGCTTGAACAGCGTCGGGGTCGGGTCGGCGTTGCCGGCGGCGTCGATCGCGAAGATGCGGACCGCGTGGCGTCCCGGCCTCAGCCGGTAGGCGCGGGGGGACGCGCAGCCCCGGTAGGGCTTGCGGTCGAGCTTGCAGCGGAAGCTCGAGCCCGGCTCGCTGGAGGCGAAGCGGAAGACGACGCGGCGGGTCGCCCTGCGCGCCCTGATCGTCGCCGGCGGGTGCGCCGTGATCCGCGTCCGCGGCGGCCTGGTGTCCGGTGGCGGGGGCGGAGGAGCGGGCGGCAGCGGAGGCGAGAGCTTGGTCCGGGTGCGGAAGTCGTTCGGCGCGGCTTCGAAGACGTTCTCGCAGTCGGGCGCGGCGACGTCGCCGAATTCGGCACGGTCGACGATCGCCGTGTCGACGTCGTCTCCGCAGTCGATCGTCGGGTCGAAGTCGCCGGAGTTGGCGAGGATCGTGTCTTCGCCCCCGCCGGCGAAGTAGGTGTCGGGGCCACGGTGACCGAGCAGCTGGTTCGGGCCCCCGTCGCCGAAGAACGCGTCGGCCGCGCCGGTTCCCTCGAGGTCCTCGATCCCGCTCAACGTGTCGAAGGCGCCTCCCCCGCACTGCGCTTCGCCACCCGGCCCGGGACGCCCCGCGATCCCCTGGTCGAGGCGCGCCGCGACCCCTTCGGAGAACTTGGCCCAGGAGGCGTTGTCGCGCCCTTCGCCGCCTTCGACGAGGTCGCCTTCGCAGATCGCGGTGGAGAGGAAGAGGTCGTTGCCGCCTTCGCCGAGGACTTCGTCATGCCCGCCGTTGTTGAGCACCGCGTCGTCCCCGGCGCGGGCGTGCAGCCTGTCGTCGCCGGGGCCGTCGACCAGCGTGTCGTCGCTTTCGTCGCCGCCGCTGACTTCGTCGCTCCCTTCGCCGCCGAGCAGCATCAGCGAGGTCGTCGCCGGCAGGCCCGGGGCCGAGAGGGTGTCGGCGCCGCCCATCCCGGCGACCAGGACCGAGTCGAGCGGCGTGCTCAGCTGGCAGACCGCTTCGGTGGCGGTTTCGACCGTGCAGCCGGAGCTCGCCGCTTCGTCGAAGGCGCTGCCGGGGCCGAGCGCGAAGGTCACCGTTTCGGTCGGCGCGGCGCCCGCGGAGCTGACGCTGACTTCGTCCCCGCCGCTGCTCCCGAGCAGGTAGAGCTGCGCGTAGCCGCCGGCGCCCGGCGCCATCGCGCCGACGCTGACCTTGCCCGGGTCGCGGAGGGAGACCGGCCCTTCGGCCAGAGTCGACTCGCAGCTCGAGACGCTCGCCCCGCCGACGCAGTCGTCGCCGTCGGCGCCGCCGTCGAGGCTCCTCCCGGAGCCGCCCGCGATCAGCACGTCCGCGCCCCCGCCGCCGAGGATCTCCTGCCCCGGCTTCGAGCCGACGATGTAGTCGGAGAAGGGCGAGCCGACGATCCGCTCGAAGTCGTTCCCGACCACGTCGTCCACCCCGCCGCCGTTCGGCGCGCCGCTGTTGTCGCCGTTTTCGTCGGGCGGGGCGGAGAGGTCGAGGTAGACGCCGCGTTCGGCCGAGCCCGATGGGAATTCGGCGTGTTCGCCGGTGAAGTCCGGATATCCCGCCCTGTTGCCGAAGCCCGGCGTGACGCCGGTCGCGTAGCTGAGCGTGTCGAGGTCGGTCGAGGGGCCGGTGTCGACGATTTCGTCCTGGGTGGGATCGCCGCGGACTTCGTCGCTGCCGGGCCCGCCGTCGACCGCGTCGGCGCCGAAGCCGCCGGAGAGGTGGTCGTCGCCGGGGCCGCCTTCGAGCAGGTCGTCGCCGATCCCGCCGAAGAGGCGATCGTTGCCTTCGCCGCCGCGGAGGACGTCGTTGCCGCGCTCGCCGAAGACGATGTCGTCGCCGGGGCCGCCTTCGAAGGTCTGGCTGCCGACCCCGAGGCGGCAGCCTTCCGGGCAGGAGGCGCTGGCGGCGATCGGGCCGGCGACGATCGTGTCGTCGCCCCCTCCCCCCTTCACCGTCTCTACCGCCGGTGGGACGACGATCGTGTCGGCGCAAGGAGTGCCGTAGGTCGTGTGCCCGACGGTCGTCGGCCCGGCGGCGCAGCTGGGGGCGGTGGGCAAGCTCGGCTCGGCCGCGTGAGCCGGCGCGACACCGGCGAGCACGGCGATGGCGGCGCCCAGGCTCCCGATCAGGATTCGCATCGCTCCCAAATACCCCAAAGCGGGGGGATCGATGCGGTCGCCTCTGTACGCTGAAGCGAGGAAGGAGAGTCCGATGAAGCACCGGCTCGCGGTCCCCGCACTCGTCCTGGGTCTCTGCCTCGCTCTCGCGGGTGTCCCCGCGGCGGCTCTCGCCAAGAGCGGCAAGGCCCGCCAGCCGAAATCGAAGGCCTTCGAAGTCTGCGGGCACGGCTGCCGCTACCGGGCGATCCAGAAGGCGGTCGACGCCGCCGGCGCCTTCCAGTTCAAGAAGAAGAACCGTGGCATCCGGGCGATCGTCGCGGCGCGGCCGGGAAAGTACGTCGAAGGCGTGGTGGTCGACGGCAACCTGAAGAAGAAGGAGTTCGACGGGCTGACGATCGAGGGGACGAAGAAGGACCGTCGCAAGACGATCCTCGAAGGCAAGGGCGCCAGGGGCGAGTTGGGAGCGGCGCAGAACGGGGTCGAATCGATCGGCGTCAACGGCCTCGTGCTGAAGAACATGTGGGCGCGGAACTTCCAGGCGAACGGGTTCTTCGTTCGCGATGCAAAGGTCGCGGGCCAGCATTGCGACGGCTACACGATGCGGAACCTTCTGGCCTCCGCGAACCGCTCCTACGGCCTCTTCGCGAAGGGCTGCTTCGGCGGCAGGATGGTCGACTCGGCCGCGTTCCGCCACGGCGACTCGGGCTTCTACGTCGGCGAAACGCCCTGCTCGAGCGGGAGCTGGACCGACCACGGGGTCGCTCCCCCGCCGCCTCCCTGCCAGGCGAAGCCGAGGTGGACGGTGCTGAAGGGCGACGCCAGCTACGAAAACGTGCTCGGATACTCGGGGACCAACTCGAAGTACGTGAAGATCGTCGATTCGGCCTTCTACGACAACGGGGCAGGGATCGCGCCCAACACGCTCGACAGCGAGGGGATCGAGCCGAACGGCTGGAACGTCTTCGAACGCAACGACGTGTTCTGGAACAACTACGACTACTTCCTCGCCGACTCGGCCTTCCACACCGTCTCCGAGGGGCTGGGGCAGCTCGCCGGGGCGACGGTCAACTACCCGACCGGGGTGGGAATCGTGCTTTACGGCGGCGACGGCAACGTCGTCCGCGGGAACGACGTCTTCGGCAACTACAAGTGGGGGGTCGCGTCGTTCTCGGGCCCGGGCGAAGTCTTCGTCGCCAACGTCGGCGACGACGCCAAGAACCTCAACAACCAAGTCGTCGAAAACACGATGGGCCGCGGCGGCGCCGATCCCAACGGCGAATTCGACTTCTGGAACGACGACACCGGCGGCGGCAACTGCTGGTCCGGCAACAGCCCGGGGGCGACGTTCGCGCCGGGCAACGGCAGGGTCCCGCTCGCTCAGATCTACCCAGGCTGCCCGCGGCCGCAAGTGCTGAGCGACCAGGCGCACAGCCTCGACATCGCCGCCGGCCTGCAGATCGACCTCGGCAACGAAGGGAACCCGGCGACGATCCTCGGCTACGCCGGCTCCACCCCGCCGCAGAAGCAGGAGTGCAGCTGGGTCCGGCGCGTCCCGGCCCATCCGCCGTTCAAGAGCTACAAGCCGGTGGAGGTCGCGCCGCGACCCGGCGAGCTGACCTGCCCCTGAGTTCCGTGGTTCCTTTGTCACCCAGGGGACGACAAAGGAACCACGGAACGGTTGTGGTGGTGGTCGCTGCGCTTGCGCTGCTCGGCGCCGCCGCCGGCCCCGCGCCGGCGAAGGCGCCCGCCAAGCCGTCGATCGTCACCGTCAACGACTTCTACTTCGGGCCGGACGCGGTGGCGATCAAGGCCGGGCGCTCGGTGCGGTGGGTCTGGTCGGCGCAGAACGACTATCCCCACAGCGTGCACCTGAAGAAGGGGCCGAAGGGGCTGAAGGAACGCGGCTCCTATTCGACGCGGACGACGGCCGTCGCCAACGCCCACTTCCAGCACGCCTTCCCCACTCCCGGCACCTACAAGTTCATCTGCACCATCCACCCGACGCTGATGAAACTGACCGTGACGGTGAGGAAATAGCGTTCAGCGGCGCCGGCGTGAGCTTCTCGCCTTCGCCGACCCGCCGCGACGGCGCGGCGGCTTCGCCGCCTCCCGGAGGGTGCGTTCGCTGGCTTTCTCGGTCGCCTCACCCATCGCGATCTGGAACATCCCGAGGACGGCGTCGGAGGCGAGGGGCCGGAGCCTGTCCAGAGCCTCGCGGACCTTGGGCCAGTCCTCCTCGGGGCGTCCCGCCCTGTCGAACGGCTCCCAGATCTCCTTGACGAACAGGTCGACGAAGACCCGTGCCGCCCCTTCGACCTGGCGGCGCAGCTTGTCGGCGGTGGCCATCACAGCCTCGGGGCGAACTCCGAAGTCGATCAGGGTGGCGCCGGCGCCGAGCAGGCGGGGGCTGATCGCCTCGATCCGCCCGTCCGGGAGTTCGCGCAGGATCCCCAGCCGTTCGGCGCGCTTGACCTGTTTGGGGTCGACGCGGCTGGCTTTCCACATCTCGGCCAGCTCGGCGGCCTCGAGGATTTCCGGCACCTCGTCCTCGAAGGGCGCGCGCACCGCGCGGGCGAAGTCGACGATCTCATGCGAGGACCCCACCGAGGCGCTCTCCATGACGCGACGGATCGCCTCCAGGTTGAGTCCCTCGGCCTGCATTTCGCGGGTCAGCTCGATGCGGGCGACGTGGTCCTCATTGTAGTAGCCGGTGCGCCCGTGGACCTCCGGCGGCGGCAGCAGCCCGCGGGTCTGGTGCGCCCTGATGTTGCGGACGGTCATACCGGTCCGGCGGGCCAGCTCGCCGATCGTCATCTTCCCGTCGGGGCTCTTCGAGCCTTGGGACGGTGGGCTCATCCCCGCATGTTAAGCGCGAGCCGCTGTCCGTTCATACTTTCGGCCGCATCGGAGCAGAGGAAGGCGATCGCCTCGGCGATGTGCTCGGCCCGGGTGAAGGTGGCGAAGTCGCCCTCGGGGCTCTCCTCGCGCATGCGCGGCGTGAGGATCGCGTCGACGACGACGATGTTGGCGGTGGCTCCTCCGTCGCGGAAGCCGTCGGCGAGCGCGAGCGTCCAGGCCTCGGCCGCCGCCTTGGCCGCCGCGTAGGCGGCGTTCGTGTTCGACGGGGACTGCGCCTGCTTGGCGGAGACGAGGACGAAACGGCCGTGCTCGCTGGCCCCGAGCTGGTCGCAGAAGGCGCGGCTCGTGTGCTGGACGGTGCGGATCAGGAGGTCGTGCAGCAGCTCCCAGTCGGAGAGGGGCGCCTGGTGCAGCGGCTGCCCGCCCCGCCAGCCGCCGACAAGGTGAACCAGACCGTCGACGCGGCCGAACCTCTCGACCAGCGCCTCGCGCCAGCCGCGCGTCGCCTCCTCGTCGAGCAGATCGACGGCGCGACCGTCCCAGCGATCCTCGGGCATGCCTAGATCCGCGGCGATCGAGTCCAGGTGCGCCTGGTCCCGATCGGCGCCGGCGACCGTCGCGCCCAGCTCGGCGAGCCGCGCCGCGACCAGCGGCCCCAACCCGCCTCCCACTCCGGCGATGGCGATGACGCGGTCGTCAAGCACGTTTGCGAGAGCGCAAGCGCTCAGACGGTTGCGCGGGTCCCGACGACCTCAAGGATGAGGCGAACAAAGAGCGCTATCACCACCAGCGCGGCGAAGCCGAGCACGAAGCTGTTGAGGGCGACGCCAATGAGAACACCCGCCAGCAGAGTGGCGGCGATGACGGCGATCTCGATACGACCGGCACCGGCGAGCGGGCGGATCCGGATGCGCCTCAGCAGGGAGTTGCTCTTGGCATACGTTTGAGTGCTCATCTTCTCCAAGTATAGGTCGGATGTTTTTGATGTCCAGACTCGAGAGCTCTACGCGCGACAGCGATTGACGAGCATTTGAGCGGCGACCGTGATCGTCGCGGTTCCGAGAAAAACCACCAGGAACGAGATCGGATCGCGATGGGCCACCAAGAGAGCTATGCACCAGGCTACCCAGCCAATCGGAAGCGCCAAACCTCCATAGGGACGCAGCACCTCGCTCTTGGACCCGAACCGCTCGACGAACTTTTCGACCGCAGAAAGCATGGTCAGAAGGGCCGCGAGAATACTGACGAGGAGACCGGCCCAGCCGATAATGGTGTCCGGCAACGGGGTGCCGAGAATCTCATGCACAGATGTTCCTCCTGCCCAACCTTCGCGAAGGCGATCAACCGTTCAATCCTGCCAGGTGAAGCGACCGTTCCGATCACCGCAGTCGACGCGGCAATATTCCATGGGGGAGGCAGGATTCGAACCTGCGTAGGCAGAGCCAACTGGTTTACAGCCAGTCCCCTTTAACCACTCGGGCACTCCCCCGTTTGGGCCCGCGAGTCTACTCGCCTTGGGCCAGGCCGAGGCGGATCGCCATCCGCTCGTTGAAACGTTTCAGCGCCGACATCGGCCGCATGAAGACGGTCAGCTCGGCGACCCTGCCGTCCGCGTCGAGCTCGAGGAAGTCGATGCCCTCAAGCTCGAGGTCACCGACGTTGGCCTTGAAGCGGAGGGCGATCGTGGTGCCGTCGGCGAGCTCCTCGGTGTAGGTGAGGTCTTCGAGCGTGGCGGCGACGTGGGTCAGCACCTGGCTAACGACGTCGCGGCCCTCGAAGCCGCGGAAGAGAACGGGGCTGTGCAGCACGACGTCCTTGCTCAGGGTCTCGAGCAGCAGGTCGAGATCCTTCGCTTCGGCGGCGCGGCGGAACGGATGGGGCTCGGACATCGGCCAACTCTACGCCGCGCGTGGCGGCTTTGTAACCCGTGGGGTGACAAAAGCGCCTCGCCGACGGCGTGGGATACTCGACCCGTGCCGAGCGACCGCTTCTACTCGCGGATGTCCCATTCGCTGGGGACCTGGGGGCTGCGCACGGTGGGCAGGATGAACGTGCCGATCTACCGGCTGACCGGCGGGCGCGTCGCCGGGAGGGTGGGGCGAGCGCCCGTCCTGCTGCTGACGACCGTCGGCCGCAGGTCGGGCGAGAAGCGCACGGCTCCGGTCGTCTACCTCGAGGACGACGGTCGCATCTCGGTGATCAACACCAACGCCGGCAACGCCCGCCTCCCCGCCTGGTCGCTCAACCTGGAGGCGAACCCCGAGGCAGAGGTCGAGGTCGGGCGCCGCCGGATGGCGGTCCGCGCCCGCGCCGCCGAGGGCGAGGAGCGCGCCCAACTGTGGCGCAGGCACAACGAGCAGTACGCCGGCTTCGACGAATACAGGGAAGAGCTCCCCGCCGACCGCCCGATCACGGTCTTCGTGCTGGAGCCGCGCTGACGAGTCAGCTCGCGTCGCGGAGCATCTGCGCCTCTGGCAGGCGCTTCAGCTTCTTCAGCGTGTTGTTCTCGATCTGGCGGATCCGCTCGCGGGTGACGCCGAAGGTCCGCCCGACTTCCTCCAGCGTCAGCGGCTCGGCGCCGGAGAGCCCGTAGCGAAGTTCGATCACCTGCCGCTCGCGTTCGGGCAGCGCCTGCAGGGCCTTGCGGACGCCCTCCTTCTGCAGGTGCTCGCTCGCTTCCTCGAACGGCTCCAGCACCGCGTCGTCGGCGACGAAGTCGCCGAGCTCGGATTCGTCCTCGTCGCCGACCGGTTTCTCCAGCGAGACCGGCAGCTGGGCGACGCGGAGGATGTCGCGGACGTCGGAGACCGGCCAGCGCAGCTCGTCGGCGATCTCCGCCGGCTCGGGCTCGCGGCCGAGCTTCTGCACCAGTTGGCGCTCGACGTGGGCGACCCGGTTCAGTTTCTCGACCATGTGGACGGGGATGCGGATCGTCCGCGCCTTGTCGGCGATCGCCCGCGTCACCGCCTGCCGGATCCACCAGGTCGCGTAGGTGGAGAACTTGTAGCCGCGGCGGTAGTCGAACTTCTCGACCGCGCGGATCAACCCCAGCGAGCCCTCCTGAATCAGGTCGAGGAAGCTGAGGCCGCGGCCCAGATAGCCTTTCGCGATCGAGACGACGAGGCGCAGGTTGGCCTCGACCATTTGCCGCTTGGCGAGCATGTCGCCGCGCTCGATCCGCTTCGCCAGCGCCACCTCCTGCGCCGCGGTCAGCAGCTCGACCCGGCCGATCGAGCGCAGGTAGAGCCGCAGCGAGTCGAGGCTCGGCTCGACCGTCAGGTCGAGCTCGGTCTTCTTCATCTGGCCGTTGGACTCGGTCCCGCGCTGCTCCTTGTAAGCGCTGACGCCGTCCTCGGCGATCACGTCGACGCCGTGCTCGATCAGGTGCGCGTGCAGGCCGGAGACCTGCTCCTTGGTGATCTCGACCTCCTCGAGGGTGGCGGCGATCTGCTCGAAGGTCAGGTAGCCGCGCTCGCGGCCGAGCGCGACGAGGCCACGCAGCTCCTCGATCTCCGGCATCGGGGTGCTTTCGGCGTCCCGCTCGACTACGTCCGTGACCGTCTCCAACGGTTCGATAGCCACTACCTCCGTTGCGATCCTCTCCCCCTATACGAGGCGGCCGGCCCCGATGCTCCGGCCGGGGCGAAGTATAGGCGGAGGAATCTCCGCAATGGGCCCCGCTCCGCGATCGACTTCGCCTCTCGACGAATCTCCCATCCGCCGAAGGGTCGCCGACGACCGCAGTTGCTTACCCTTCATAAGCCGATGGCCAGCCAGCCGACCGCCACCCCAGCCGCCCCCGACGTCCAGGCGTCCCTTCCCGCGACCCAGGTCAGCCTCTCCCGGGTCGGCGTGACCGGGGTCGAGAAGGTGATCCGGGTCAAGGCGGACGGCGCCGAGAACCTCTTCTACGCCGAGTTCGAGTGCTTCGTCGACCTCAACCCCCAGCAGGCCGGCGTCCACATGTCCCGCTTCGAGGAGATCGTCGGCGAGGCGATCGACGAGGTCGTCCTCGGCGAGGCCTTCAAGGCGGAGGTTCTCGCCGCGCACGTCGCCGAGCGGGTGCGCGAGCGCCAAGGCGGGCTGCGGGCCGAGGTCTCGGTCACCGCCCGCTACCCGGAAACGACGGCGACGCCGGAGAGCGGCATCCGCACGCAGGAGATCTACGTCCTCTTCGGCACCGCGGTCGCCTCCGAGCACGGCACCCGCACCCTGACCGGGGTGCAGGCGCAGGGGATGACCGCCTGCCCCTGCGCGCAGGAGATGGTCGCCGGCCTCGCCCGCGAACGGCTGGGCGAGCAGGGCTTCGACAGCGACGAGGTGGAGCGCGTGATCGAGGCGGTGCCGATCGCGACCCACAACCAGCGCGGCGTCGGCACCCTCCATGTCGGCTGCCCAGAGGGCGGGCCGTCCTGGATCGACGCGCCGGAGCTGCTGCGGATCGTCGAGAGCTCGATGAGCTCGGAGATCTACGAGCTGATGAAGCGCCCGGACGAGATGTCGGTCGTGGTCAAGGCCCACGAACAGCCGCGCTTCGTCGAGGACTGCGTGCGGGAGATGGTCCGCCAGGTGGTCGAGGGCTACCCCGACCTGCCGGACGAGGCCTTCGTGATGGCCCGGCAGGAGAACCTGGAGACGATCCACCGCCACAACGTCGTCGCCGAGCGCTACGGGACCCTGGGCGAGCTGCGGGCCGAGCTGGCCAGCGGCGAGCACAGCCCCCGCCACCGGACGATGCGCGAGTGGCTGGAGGCGGCGGCCCCCTAGCGCCCCATCAGCCGGCCGGCTTGGGCCTGGCGCCCGCGCGCTCCTTCTGCTGCTCCTCGATCCGCCGCCGCAGGCCGAAGAAGTAGTCGGCGCCGCTGATCACCGTCGCCGCGACCGCGAGGTAGACGAGCACGTCGACCCAGGCGGGCGCCGGGTTGACCGCGATCAGCGCGATCACGGCGGCGATCTGCAGCACGGTCTTCACCTTGCCGAGCCAGCTGGCCGAGATCACCACGCCGCGCTCGGCGGCGATCGCGCGCAGCCCGGTGACGGCGATCTCGCGGGCGATGATCACCATCGCCACCCAGGCTTCGAGGCGGTCGAGGGAGACCAGCGAGACCAGCGCCGCGGTGACCAGCAGCTTGTCCGCGAGCGGGTCCATCAGCTTGCCGAAGGTGGTGATGGCGCCGCGGGAGCGGGCGAAGTAGCCGTCGAGGCCGTCGGTCGCGGCGGCGAGGGCGAAGACGGCGGCGGCGAGCGCGTCGCCGTTCGGGGTCTCGCCGAGCAGGGCGACGACCACCACCGGCACCGCGAGGATCCGCAGCAGGGTGAGGACGTTGGGGAGGTTGAGCGGGAACATCCCCGCTCAGTCTGCCGCCTCGGCGGCCGCGGGCGCGGGCTTCGCGGCCGCTTCGCGCTGGGCGAAGTAGTCCTCGCCCTCGATGCTGATCTTCGGCACCACCCGCTCCAGCCAGCCCGGCATCCACCAGGCGCGCTTGCCGAGCAGGACCATGATCGCCGGCACCAGCAGGCAGCGGACCACGGTCGAGTCGATCGCGATCGCGACCGCGAGCCCGACCCCGAACTCCTTCACCACCGGGTCGCCGTTGAGCACGAAGCTGGTGAAGACGCAGACCATGATCGCCGCCGCCGAGGTGATCACGCGGCCGGTGTTGGCGAGCCCTTCGACCACCGCCCGGCGCTCGTCGCCGTACTCCTTGAAGTGCTCGCGCATCTGCGTCAGCAGGAAGACCTCGTAGTCCATCGAGAGCCCGAAGAGGATCGCGAACATCAGCAGCGGCACGAAGCTGACGATCGGGATCGAGTGGTCGAGCCCGATCAGCGAGGAGCCCCAGCCGAGCTGGAAGACCGCGGTGACGACGCCGTAGGCGGCGGCGACCGAGAGCAGGTTCATCGCCGCGGCCTTGATCGGCACCAGCAGCGAGCGGAAGGCGACCAGGAGGACAATGAAGCTGAGCGCGACGACGATCGCGATCATCAGCGGCAGCTTGTCGCCGATCTGGGTGCCAAGGTCGATGTAGCCGGCGGTCTGGCCGCCGACGTAGGCCTGCGCCCTGGTCCCCTTCACGGCCTTCGGGACCGCGGTGTCGCGGAGGTCTTCGACCAGTTCGACCGTCTTCGTCGCCCACGGCTCCGATTTCGAGAGGACGGTGAAGACGGCGACGGTTCCCGTCTTGTCGAAGGTCGGTTCGGTGACCGCGGCGACGTCGGGCGAGGAGCCGACGCTCTTCTCCAGCGCCGGGACCACCTGCTTGCCTTCCGCCGGCGAGCCGAATTCGGAGGCGATCAGGAGCGGCCCGTTGACCCCCGGCCCGAAGCCGCTGTTGAGGCCGTCGTAGGCCTGGCGCGAGGTCGTTTCCTTGGGCAGGGCGCTGATGTCGTTCTGGCCCAGTTCGAGCTGCAGCAGGGGGATCGCCAGCACGAGCAGGATCGCGAGCGCGACGAGCGAGGAGGGCCACGGCTGCGCGGCGACCCGTTCGGCCCAGAGTCGCCAGCCGTGCGGCTGCTTGTCGTCCGGGTGGGTCTTGCCGAGCTGCACCCGCAGCGAGTCGATGTGGGGGCCGAGGGCGCCGAGCATCGCCGGCAGCAGGGTGGTCGCCGCGCTGACCGCGACGACGACGGCGATCGCGGCGGTGAAGCCGAGCGTCGCGACCAGCGGGATCCCGGCGAAGGCCAGCGAGCAGAGCGCGATCACGACGGTGAAGCCGGCGAAGACGACAGCGCCCCCGGCGGTCGCGGTGGCGCGCGCGATCGACTCCTGGAGGTCCATGCCTTCGCGCAGCTGGAGTTTGTGGCGGGTGACGATGAAGAGCGCGTAGTCGATCCCGACCCCGAGGCCGATCATCGTCGCCAGGGTCGAGGCGACGTTGGGGATCTGGGCGACGTGCTCGAGCAGGCGGATGATCGAGAGGGCGCAGGCGAGCCCGAGCACCGCGGAGACGATCGGCAGCATCATCGCGGTGGCGGTGCCGAAGGCGAAGAGGAGGATGATCACCGCGGCGGCGAGCCCGATCGCCTCGCTGGTCTCGGTCGCCGGTTTCGAGATCTGCTGGCCGACGTAGCTGCCGACCGAGGTCTCGAGCCCGGCGGCCTTGGCGGGGTTGGCGGCGTCGAGGACCCGTTCGGCCTGGGCCTCGTCGATTTCCCCCGGGCCGATCGCGAGCACGACCGGGAAGTAGCCGACCGTCCGGTCCTTGCTGAGGAACTGGGCGCCGGCCGGGCTGAGCGGGCTGACGGCGGAGTTGACGAAGCCGATCGCTTCCAGACGCTTCTGGGTTTCCGCGACCGCGGCGCCGTACTTCGGGTCGGTCAGCCTGCCCTGCGTCGCTTCCAGCACCAGCGGGTTGCTGCCGTAGGCCTGTTCGGGCAGGTTGTCTTCCAGCAGCTCGGTCGCCTTGGTCGAGCCGGTCCCGGGGAGGGTGAGGTTTTCGCTGGTCTTTTCGCCGGAGGCCTGGCCCAGCCCGACCAGCGCGATCGCCAGCACCACCCAGGCCGCGATCGTCTTGTAGCGGTTGCGCGAGCAGAAACGCCCGATCGCGTAGAGGGGGCCGGTCATGGCCGCATCATCTCCTACCGGTCGGCCAACCTGTCAAGCTCAGTTTTCGGGAGCCTCGCCGGGGGCCGGGGCCGAGCCGTCCTCGAACGCTTCGGGAACCAGCTCGGCGGGAGCGGCGCCGAGCGCGCGTCGCAGCAGGACGAGGTGCTGCGCGCGGTTGGCGACGATCGAGCCGAGCAGCGAGCGCGGCCAGGGCGTGGTGAGCGCAGAGATCGCGCGCAGCTCGGCGGCGAGGGAGACGCTTTCGAGTTCGTAGAGGAAGTCGAGGGCGTCGGCCCTCGAGCCGAGAGCGGGCACTTCGATCGTCTCTTCCGCGGGTTCTTCCCCTTCGCCGAGGCCGCGCAGCGCCTTGACCACCGCGTCGAGATGTTCCTGTTCCTGGGCGCGGAAGCGGCGCGCCTCGGCGAGGCCGGCGCCGCGCAGCTTCGGGAGGACGCGGCCGTAGGCTTCGATCGCCGCGATCTCACGGCCGGCCACGCCGTTGAGCACTCCGGCGTCGGCGGCCTTGTCCTGGACGGTCGTGGTGGTGTCGCCGCCGCTGCCGCAGGCGGCGAGGACAGTGCCCAGCAGGAGGCAGAGGGCCGCCGCGAGCAGGCCGCGACGCGCGACGCCGCCCCGCGTGATTCGGTTCGCTGCCATGACGAGGCGGCGAAGCCTATGAGCTCTGGGCCGGCGAGGGAGCTGGAGGCGCTGGCGAGCGAGGTGCACGCCTGCCGGCGCTGCCCGCGGCTGGTCGCCTGGCGGGAGGCCCGCGCGGCCGATCCGCCGCGGCGCTACCGCGGTGAGGAGTACTGGGCGAAGCCGCTCGACGGCTTCGGCGACCCGGCGGCGCGGGTGGCGATCGTCGGCCTGGCGCCGGCGGCCCACGGCGCCAACCGCACCGGTCGGATGTTCACCGGGGACCGCTCCGGCGACTGGCTCTACGCCGCCCTGCACCGGGCCGGCTACGCAAACCGGCCCCGGTCCGAGCGCCGCGGCGACGGGCTGCGCCTGAGCGACGCGTACGTCACCGCGGTCGTCCGCTGCGCGCCGCCGGCCAACAAGCCGGCGCCGGCCGAGCGCGACAACTGCCTCCCCTACCTGGAGCGCGAGCTGGCGCTGCTGGAGCGCTGCCGGGTCCTGGTCGCGCTCGGGTCCTTCGCCTGGGACGGCGCGCTGCGGGCCGCCCGCGCGCTCGGGGTCGAGGCGCCGCGGCCGCGGCCGCGCTTCGGGCACGGCGCCGAGGCCGACCTCGGCCGCTGGCGGCTGCTCGGCTGCTACCACCCGAGCCAGCAGAACACCTTCACCGGCAGGCTGACCGAGCCGATGCTCGACGCCGTCTTCGCCCGTGCCGGAGAGCTGGCCGCCCGGCGAGCCTAGGCCGTGCTCGGCGGGCCGAGGTGACCCCCCACCTTCGGCATCTCGAAGGACCAGGCGGCGACGGATACGGGGATCCCGGCTTGCTCTCCCTTCCCCAGGCGCTCGGCGCTGGCGGCCTGGATCTCGAAGATCCGCTCCAGGGTCGCCGCGAGCACGCCGTTGAGCTCCCCCCATCCCCTCTCGTCGACGATCATCGGCGTGCGGGAGAGATGGCGGTCGTCGCGGGCGTCGAAGGTGCCGGCGTCCAGCGCCGCCACGGCGTCGTCCAGCAGGTGCTGGAGTAGCGAGAGGCTGAACTTTGGGCGAATCGAGGCCGGCAGGCGGGCCCAGTCCTCGTCGCTGAGGAGGATGCGCGAGGTCGCCCTGTAGTAGTGCTCCACGGCCCCACGGCGTTGAGCGGTGCTCACCAGCTCGACGCAATCGCAGGCGATGAGGACGTTGACGTGGTAGCTGACGTGGCCGACCGACTCGCCGAGCTCCTTCGCGATTTCATTCGGGCTGGCCACCCGTTCGTTCAGCATCGAGAGCGCCAGAGCGCGGATCGGGTGCGCCAGGGCCCTGATCAGCTGTGGGTCGACGACCTCCCGGCGATGGCGCCCCTGGCGCGCCTCGTCGTCTTTCTTCGGGTCGGCTGCCATGGGCGCACCTCCGTTACAAAGTTTTTTGACTATTTCAATTTTACGCACACCAGTGGACGGTCTCCCTGAAAAACAGCGGATTTCGCAAAAGGCAGGTCTATTGTGGGAACCGTTTACACCGGTTCTTCGGTCTCAACCAAACTGTGCAGCGACCTCGGATAAAGCGGACGACGGAGCCCATCGACTCGCCGGAGGGCGACGTCTACCTGCTGCGGCCGAGCGCCGAGAACGACATCCGGATCGAGAAGCCGGAGCCCGAGCAGCGCCGGCTGCTCGAAGCGCTCGACGGCGAGCACACGTTGGGCCAGCTCGAGGAGGAGTTCGGAAAGCAGGAAGTCGGCGACCTGATCTCCCAGCTGCAGGAGCTGGCGGTGGTCGAGGACGCGGCCGACGAAGACCTCGTGCCCGAGCCCGAGCGGCTGCGGTTCGACCGCCAGCTCCGCTACTTCAGCGACATCGGCGACTCCGAGACGACCCCCTCCGAGTGCCAGGCGCGCCTGCGCGAGTCGCGAATCGCGGTGCTCGGCGTCGGCGGCCTCGGCGGCTGGGCGGCCTGGTCGCTCGCCTGCACCGGGATCGGCGAGATGTGGCTGATCGACGGCGACCGGGTCGAGGCGAGCAACCTCAACCGGCAGATCCTCTACACCGAGGCCGACATCGGCCTGCTCAAGGTCGAGGCCGCGGCGGCGCGCCTGCGCGCCTTCAACCCCGCGATGCGGGTGAGCGCGACGGCACGGCGCCTGGAGAGCCAGGCGGAGATCGCCGACTTCATCGACGGCGCCGACGTCGTCATCGACGCCGCCGACTGGCCGGCGCACGACATCGAGCGCTGGTGCAACTCCGCCTGCTTCGAGGCCGGCATCCCCTACATCACGATGAGCCACTTCCCCCCGGTGGCGCGAGTGGGGCCGCTCTACGTGCCCGGCAGGACCGGCTGCTTCGCCTGCCAGGAGACCGCCTACCGGCGCGAATACCCGCTCTTCGACGTCGCGGTCGAGCAGCGCCGCGCCAAGCCGTCGCCCGCGGCCACCCTGGGGCCCGCCTGCGGCCTGATCGGCGGCCAGGTCGGGCTCGAGGTGATGCACCTGCTGACGGGGCTGTGCCAGCCCTCGACGCTCGGCGTCGCCCACATCTGCGACCTGCGGACGATGGAGGTCGAGCGGGAGGCGGTGGCGCCGGAGCCGGGCTGCCCGGTCTGCGGTCACCTGCAGCCCGCCGAGCCTGGGGAGGAAGCCGCGGAGGTCGAGGGGACCGAGGGGGCCGAGGAGGCCGCCGGCGGGTAGGTTGGCGGGCGATGAGGCCCGCCGCCCCGGTCGCGATCGCCGCCGTCCTCGCCGCGTTGCTCGCGGGCTGCGGCTCCTCGTCTTCGGGTGGCAGCGGCTCCCGAAGCGGCTCGACCGAGCGGGGAAGCGCGCCAGCGGCGCCGATCGGAGCGACGGTCCGGGACTGCGAAAGCAGCGGCGCCGGGATGGTGGCGGTGCGCGCCGGCGGCGCGTCCTGCGCGGAGGCGAAGAGAGTTGCGGCGGCGTGGCGCGCGGAGCGAGGCTGTGCCCCGCCCCCGGGCGGCTCGCGCACGTCCTGCTCCGTAGATGCGTACCGCTGCCTCGGCGTGAGGGGCGACCGCGGCCTCGCGGTCAGCTGCTCGCGGCCGGGCGCGTCGGTCGACTTCCGGCTCAGGCGCGGCTGACCCGGCTCGCGATCCTCCCCGCCGGGTCGAGGAAGAGCACCAGCCACACAAGGCGACGATCCGCGAGAACTCGATCTCGTTGCCCTCGCGCCGTTTCGGCGTCCTCTTGCCGGGCACCCGGTGATCATCGACGCCGGCCGCGACGGAACCGCGAGCCGATCGTCTTAGAATGCGCTTCGGTGCCGGCGTAGCTCAGTTGGTAGAGCACTTCATTCGTAATGAAGGGGTCACCGGTTCAAGTCCGGTCGTCGGCTCTCAAAAGCCCAGCAAATAAGCATTTGTCGGTTGGCGGGGCATCTCAGGGGACGAAAATATGTCCCGAATATGTCCCAGGAAGGGTTGCCAATTCCTGCGCTACCTCCGGGCATTGGGTCTGGGCACCACCACGGCGACCAGTCCCGCTCAGTCGGACCCGGCGGTGCGTGCCTCCAACCATGCTTCGATTTGGCTCGGCGTCGCATCTCCCGAAGCGATCTTCTCCATCATCGGCACATCGGCGTTCGGATCGGCGTCGGCGAAGGGTCGCTTGTTGGCCGCGAGAAAACGATCAAGCGCCAAAAAGGCTGCACGCTTGTTCCCGTCGGGCAGGGGGTGATTTCGCGCCAGCCGTTCAACCAGGACCGCGCCCTTTTCAATCAGGGTTGGATACGCCTCGTAGTCGCCAAATCCAGCTCGCGGAGTCGCAAGAGCGGAATCGGCCAGCGCGATGTTGGGCAGCGCGGCGATCTGCTCTGGCTCAAGGCCGAGGACCTCTGCCGCGATGCGACAGTAGTCGCCAAACTCAAGGTAGTAGACCACGCCCGCTTCTGGCCAGCTTCTACTGAGCCAGCCGCCGAAGCGTCTCGGCGTGCCTCTTCATCGCCCCGCGAAGACCGCGGCGCTGCTCCTCGGGCGTCCCGGGCAGGCCAGATTTCAGCGCGCGCTTTGCGGCTGGCTTGACGTTCGGAGTGGACGCTGCCTGCGACTTCACGGGCCCCCAATTATTGCAGCGTCAATACCGTGTCCCGAAATATGTCCCCAACTCCGCAATTCTGTATCGAACTCAGCTGAACTCCTTGGACAGAATCGTGCCTAAATGGCCCAGATTTGGCTCTAGAAAGGCGTTCGTAATGAAGGGGTCACCGGTTCAAGTCCGGTCGTCGGCTCTGAAGCGTCATCAGATGACTTTCGTATATATGGCTAAACAAGTGGCTGCGATCTTCAGCGCTCCTACCATCGGGCCCTATCGGACGATGTGAGAAATTGCCCCACTGGGGCCGAGGCTCTGGAGGCAGGATGACTTTGAGGTTGTCGCGCCCCGCGTTGGCGCTGTCGGTCTTGGTGTTGTTCATCGCTCCGTCCTCCTTTGCCGGGGCTGTGGCGCCCGGCGGACCCGCCCACGCAACGGTCTCCGCCGCAAAGCCGAAGAAGAAACCGAAGTTGAAGCCGGGCTGCCACCGAGTCCGCGTCAAGGTCAAGACGCGGAAGCCCCGCTACCGCGTCGTTTGCAGGAAACCGGCGCCCACTTCGCCGCCGGGCCCGACCGCTCCTGTCAATCCGACCAGCCCGGGGGGCGCGGGCGCCGGCGAGGACGGCGACGCTCCGTCGTGCTCCGTCGCCGATTTCGGGGCGAGGGGCGACGGCACGACCGATGACCGGGCCGCGCTCCAGAAGGCGATCGACCAGTGCGCCGTCGTCCATGTGCCCGCCGGCCGGTATCTCGTCTCGCCGCAGGGCGGTGCGGCCTTCGACCTGAACGTTCCTGCCGGGCGCAGCATCATCGGCGACGATCGCGAAACGACGACGTTCGCGCAGACCGTCGCCGGGCCGAGCGTGCGGCTTCTCCACGTCAGCGGCGGGGGCGTCACCATCTCGAACCTGACCCTCGATGGGAACAAGGCGGTCCAGACCGTCGACGAGCATCGTGCCGGCGTGTTCGCGGCGGGCGCGCCCGATCTCGTCCTGCGCAACGTGAAGGCGCAGAACTTCACTGGTGACGGCTTCTACATCTACAGTGGCTCGGACAACGCGACGATCGACAACGTGATCGGGATCAACAACGACCGCAACGGCATCACGTTCGGCGGCGGCACGACGGGCGGATCCGTGACGGACAGCACCTTCAGCGGGAATGCCGCGCAGCAGCTCGACAGCGAGCCCGGCCTCGGCGGGACCGTCGACGGGCTCACCGTCACGGGTTCGAGATTCGACAGCAGCAACGACTACGCCGTCACGATGAGCGGGAGCAGCAGCAACGCCCGGTCCACCGGATGGACCGTGAAGAACAACGTCATCAACGGCGGTGTCTTCGCAGTGTGGCTCACCAACTCGGAGATCTCCGGCAATCGCGGCACGAATAGCTCGACGAAGCCTTGCTACACCGTCTACCGCACATCCGCCGACATCGCGATATCCGGCAACGACTGCGTGCAGACGCAGACGAGCAGGGACTCGGTCGCCGGCGTGCTCGTCCAGGGCACTGGGCCAGGCAGCATGCCGACGAACATCACCGTCGCGGCGAACAGGATCCAGGTGACGGGACGCGCCACGTCGTTCGGCGTCCGTGCGGAAGGCGCGGCCAGCGTGAGCATCACCGGCAACACGCTCATCGGCCCTGGACGGGCAGCGGCTGGCCATGCCGCCGGGGTCTACCTGCGCAGCACGGTCGTCGGCAGTCCGCTGAAGAGCGCCATCGTCGACGGCAACCAGATCTGGAGCTGGAGCGACTCCGCCTTCCGCCTCTCAGGGAACAGGACGCCGACCGGCTCGGCCGCGGTCCAAACGCTCGAGTTCAAGGACAACGTGCTCGGCGACACCTCCTCTCCGCTCGTGCAGCTCCACGCCGTCACGATCGACGCGGACGCGGTGCCGGTCCACCAGACCCGGAGCGGAAACACGTGCATACCGCCGATGTCGTGTGCCAACGCGAACATGAAGACGTCCGCTGTCTCGGTGTCCCCGGTCGCCGGAGCGTACGGGATGACCCACACCATCACGGTCAGCGGCACGCAGGACGGCGGGCTGCTCAACGGCACGGTGCTGGTCCAGGCCGGTCCGGTCGAAGCCGACGTGGCCGTCGTCAACGGCACCGGAACGTTCACGGCCCCGGCCGATCTGCCCGTCGGCGCCTACCCCGTGACCGCGACCTACGCCGGCACCGACGACGCGAACGGCGCGACCGCCAACGGCTCGCTGTCGGTCACGAAGGCCGCGACCACCACGACGCTCAAGCTCGCCAAGACCAAGGTCAGGGTCAACAAGTCGAGCAAGGCCACCGTGACGGTCCAGGTCGTCGGCACGACCCCGCCCGCCAACGGCAGGGTCAAGATCAAGGCCGGCGGCAAGACCGTCGGCACCGGCACCGTCAAGGACGGCAACGCACGCATCACGATCAGGAAGTTCACCAAGAAAGGCACCTACAGGCTCAAGGCGACCTTCACCGGCAGCGCGTACCACTCGGCCTCCACGGGCAGGGCAGTCAAGCTCGCGGTCACCAAGTTGGGCGGGAAATCTCTGGGCTCCGGGGATCACCAAATCGTCGGAACGCCATGAGCGGCGATGCTCGGATCGCAGCTCACCAAGTCGATCGACTGGAGAGACTTTCAAGTCCGGGGGTCGGCCCTGGGGTGGATCACTATCGATGGTTGCGATGGCTCGGTTTCCGGGATCAGGTGGTACTGAACCTTGTAGCCGAGCGCCTGGGCGTAGCGGTCGACCGTAGAGATCCTCGCATCGGTCGCTGAGGACTCCAGGCGAGCGACGCTCGACTGTGAGCTACGCATCGCGGCGGCTATCGCGGTCTGCGAGCGCTCGTCCGCACGGCGCTTTTCGGCCAGCGCACCCAGCAATTCCCGACGCCGGACAGCAGCCTCAACCAGACCTGGGAAGGCAGGATTCTCCGGCGGCGTTACCGACCGCGCGGATGGCAGCCCCCGGCAGCCGGCCGGCGAATCTCAAGCGGCGCTACGCGCGGGCCGATGACGAAGCGTGATCTCGCCAGGGAAGCGAATCGGCGCTCGCGGCCTGGCGTTTGCCTGGATCGGAGCGCTGGCGGTGCTGCTCGCCGGCTACGCCGCCGTGACCCTCGGCTCGCTCGGGAGCGGCGGCCTGCAGGACGGGTTCGGCCGCTGGGCCTACGACGCGATCGTGCTCGGGGCGGCGCTCGCGGTGCTGGCGAGGGCGGCGTCGCTCGGCGAGGAGCGCTGGGCCTGGCTGGCGCTGGGGATCGGCCTCCTGCTCTGGGCCCTCGGCCAGACCTACTACTCGGTGGTCCTCTACTACGCCAGCCCGGCGCCGTTCCCCTCCCCCGCCGACCCGCTCTTCCTCGCCTTCTACCCGGCCACCTACCTCGCGCTGGTCCTCCTGCTGCGGGCCCGGGTCGCCCAGCTCGACCCGCTCGCCTGGGTCGACGGGCTGATCGGCGCGCTGGCGATCGCCGCCGTCGCCGCCGCGCTCATCCTCCCGCCGGTGCTCGAAGCGCTGGGCGGCAGCTTACTCGGGGTCGCCGTCAGCCTCGCGTACCCCTGCGCCGACCTCGTCCTCCTCGGACTCCTCTTCGGCGCCCTGGCCGCCTCCCAGTGGAGGACCGCGGGGACCTGGCTGCTGATCGCCGCCGCGCTGCTTCTCTTCGGCGCCTCCGACGTCGTCTACCTGTCGGTGGGCGGGCAGTCGACCGAGGCGCTGAACCTGGCGAGCGTTGGCTGGCCGCTCGCCTTCCTGCTGCTCGCGACCGCCGCCTGGCTGCGCGGGCCCGGTGCGATGCCGAGCGCGGCGGAAGGCGGAAGGCGGCGGATCGCGGTGCCGATCGGGCTCGCGGCGGGGGCGGTCGGCCTGCTCGCGCTCGGCAGCTTCCAGTCGATCGGCGCGACCGCGGTGGCGCTCGGCGTCGCCTGCCTCGCCGCCGTCCTCGTCCGGCTGGCGATCACCTTCCAGCAAAACGCGCGCATGCTGGTGACCAGCCGGCGGGAGGCGATCACGGACTCGCTCACCGGCCTCGGCAACAGGCGCCTCCTGATCTCGAAGCTGGAAGAGCGCCTCGCGGAAGGCCCCGAGGAGACCGCCCTGCTCGCCTTCTTCGACCTCGACGGCTTCAAGGCCTACAACGACGGCTTCGGCCACCCGGCCGGGGACGACCTGCTCGCCCGCCTCGGCGCCCAACTTGCGGCCGCGGTCGCGCCCTACGGCTCCGCCTACCGCCTCGGCGGCGACGAGTTCTGCATCGTCGCCTCGACCCGATCCCAAAGCGCCGAGGCGATCTGCCGCGCCGCCGAGGCGGCCCTCTCAGAGCACGGCAGCGGGTTCGCGATCACCGCCTCCTGGGGCTCGGTCGAGATCCCCGCGGAAGCGAGGACCGCGACCGAGGCGCTGCGGCTCGCCGACCATCGCATGTACGCGGAAAAGGGCAGGCGCTCCAACTCCGCGCGAAGCCAGACTCGCGGCGTCCTCCTGCGGGTCCTGCACGAGCGCGAGCCCGAGCTCGACCGGCACCTGAACGGCGTCGCCCGGCTGGCGGCGGCGCTGGGCCGGGCGGCGGAGCTCGACGCCGAGGAGCTCGACGTGCTGGTCCGGGCGGCCGAGCTGCACGACATCGGCAAGGTCGCGATCCCCGACGAGATCCTCCACAAGCGGGGCCCGCTGACCGAGCCTGAGTGGTCGCTGATGCGCAAGCACACCCTGGTCGGCGAGCGCGTCCTCAACGCAGCGCCGGCACTCGGACCGGTGGCGAAGCTGGTCCGCTCGACCCACGAGCACTGGGACGGGAGCGGCTATCCGGACGGCCTCGCGGGCGAGGAGATCCCGCTCGGCTCGCGGATCATCCTCCTCTGCGACGCCTACAACGCAATGACCGAGGGGCGGCCCTACAAGCCCGCAATCGATCCGAGCACCGCGGTCGAAACCCTGCGAGAGGGAGCGGGCACGCACTTCGACCCCGAGCTGGTCGAGATCTTCGCCGAGCGGGTCGAGCCGGCCCTCGCGGTCTAGCCGGGCGGGCCGCAACGCAGAAGGCCCGCGGCGCCGGGCGGGCGTCGCGGGCCTCTGACTATCGAGGTGTGCGTTTCCCATCTATATGGCGGGAAACGCACACCTCGTCCGGGGGTAGCCGGGCGACCGGCGTCGTTACATCATGCCGCCCATGTCGGGCATTCCGCCGCCGGGCATCCCGCCGGCGGCTTCCTTCTCCGGCGGTTCCGCGATCACGGCCTCGGTGACGAGGATGTTCTTCGCGATCGAGGCGGCGTTCTGGAGCGCCGAGCGGGTGACCATGGTCGGGTCGATGACGCCGGCTTTGATCAGGTCGCCGTACTCGCCGTTGGCCGCGTTGAGGCCTTCGCCGGGCTTCAGGTCGCGAACCTTGTTGACGACGACCGAGCCCTCCTCGCCGGAGTTCTCGGCGATCTGACGGACCGGCTCCTCGAGCGCCCGGTGGATGATGCGGGCGCCGGTCCGCTCGTCGGGATCCTCGGCCAGCTTCTCGGGCTCGAGGCCCGACTGGGCGTTGAGCAGAGCCACGCCGCCGCCCGGCACGACGCCCTCCTCGAGCGCGGCGCGGGTCGCCTGCAGCGCGTCCTCGACGCGGTGCTTCTTCTCCTTCATCTCGGTCTCGGTGGCGGCGCCGACCTTGACCACCGCGACGCCGCCGGCGAGCTTCGCCAGCCGCTCCTGCAGCTTCTCGCGGTCGAAGTCGGAGTCGGTGTTCTCGATCTCCTGTTTGATCTGCTTGATCCGGCCCTTGATGTCGTCGGCCGAGCCGCCGCCGTCGATCACCGTGGTCGTGTCCTTGGAGACGACGACGCGGCGGGCTTTGCCGAGCTGGCTGAGCTGGGTGTTCTCGAGTTTGAGGCCCATCTCCTCGGTGATCACCTCACCGCCGCTGAGGATCGCGATGTCCTCCAGCATCCGCTTGCGGCGGTCGCCGAAGCCGGGCGCTTTGACCGCGACACCGGTGAAGGTGCCGCGGAGCTTGTTGACGACCAGGGTCGCCAGGCACTCGCCCTCGACGTCCTCGGCGACGATCAGCAGCGGCTTGCCGCCCTGCATCACCTGCTCGAGCACCGGCAGGATGTCCCGCACGGAGCCGATTTTCTGGTTGGCGATGAGGATGTAGGGGTCCTCCAGCACCGCCTCCATGCGGTCCTGGTCGGTGACCATGTACGGGGAGATGTAGCCCTTGTCGAACTGCATCCCCTCGGTGAACTCCAGCTCCATGCCGAAGGTCTGGCCCTCCTCGACGTTGACGACGCCGTCCTTGCCGACCTTCTCGATCGCGTCGGCGATCACGTTGCCGATCTCGTCATCGGCGGCGGAGATGGCGGCGACGCGGGCGATCTGGTCCTTGCCCGCGACCTCTTTCGACTGCTTCTCGCGGAGGTTGTCGACGACCTCGTCGACCGCCTTCTCGATCCCGCGGCGCAGGGCCAGCGGGTTGGCGCCGGCGGCGACGTTCTTCAGGCCCTGGCGGACGATGATCTGCGCCAGCAGGGTCGCCGTGGTGGTGCCGTCCCCGGCGACGTCGTTGGTCGCCGTGGCGACCTCGCGGACGAGCTGGGCGCCCTGGTTCTCGAAGACGTCCTCGACCTCGACCTCGCGGGCGATGGTGACGCCGTCGTTGGTGATCGTCGGCGCGCCGAACTTTTTGTCGAGCACGACGTAACGACCCTTCGGGCCGAGGGTCACCTTGACGGCGTTGGCGACTGCGTCGACGCCGGCCTGCAGGGATCCCCTCGCCTCCTCGCTGTACTTCAGCTCCTTATGAGCCATCTGGATTCAGTCCTCCTTCGTTTTCAAGTCCTGTGGGCGGGGATCAGCCGAGCTTGGCGAGCACGTCCGACTCGCGCAGCACCAGCAGTTCGTCGCCCTCGACCGTCACCTCGGTGCCTCCGTATTTGGAGTAGAGGACCTCGTCCCCCTCCGAGACGTCGAGCGGGCGGCGGCTGCCGTCCTCGTTGATCGCGCCGTCGCCGACCGCGACGACCCTGCCCTTCTGCGGCTTCTCTTTCGCCGTGTCGGGGAGGACGATGCCGCTCGCGGTCGTCTCCTCCTCCTCGATCGGCTTGACGATCAGCCGGTCCCCGAGGGGCTTCAGCTTCATCCGTGAACCTCCGTTATCGGTGCGTGTTTGCTGGGAAAGTCTGGGAAATGCCGCTGGAAAGCCGTTTCAGAGGCCCCGCGGCCCTTTGGCACTCTCTTGCTTCGAGTGCCAGCGGAGGTAACGATAGCGTGATCAGTCGCTCGCCAGCAAGCGGCAGCCGAGCAGCTTCGCGATCCCCTCGCCGCCGCGCCGCATCACCCAGTCGTGATTCCACTCGAAGGCGGGCCGCAGCAACGGCGCCATCAGGTTCATCCACGGCTTCGTCGTCGCCACGTTCCACTCGTAGAGCACCGCGGTGACGCCGTCCTGCTCGTAGAGGCGCCAGCGGCCGACTCCCTCCAGCTCGCCGACCGCGTGGCCTTCGAGCAAATGGGGGTGCTCGACCCGCACCGTGGTGACCTCGAACTCGACCCGGTAGGGCAGCAGGCTCTTCCAGGCCAGGCGGGAGACGGAGCCGACGCCGTCGGTCTCGTCGGCGCCCGGCTTCAGCTCCTCCGCCTCCTCCACCCCGCGCCACCAGCTCGGCCAGCGCGCCTGGTCGTGGATCGCCTCCCAGACCGGCTCGCGGGGGGAGTCGAGGAGCCAGGTGGTGAGGAAGGCGTAGTCGGCCATCTGCGGCTACCTACGACGGGCGGGACATGCCGGTTCAGTTGCGATGGGGCGTCTCGCCGTTGCCGAGGTGCGCCCGCGGCGGCTCGACGATCTGCGAGAAGCGGATAACGGTGACCGCGTCGTCCTCGGAGATCGGCCGGCTGTAGATCTGTTCGAGGAAGCGGGTCGTCTCCTCGAGGCGGCGGAACTCGGGGTTGTCGTGCTCGATGTCGCGGCGGGAGAGGTCGCCGAGGCGCTTCACCTCGACGTCGTCGATCACCGCGGTGAAGATCTTCTCGCGGGGGCTGTGGCGGAAGCCGACGGTCACCCAGACGACCTGGCCGCGCTCGTACTTCCCGCTCTTGTCGCCGAGGCGGATGGTTGCGGTCTTGCGGCCGCGCTTGAGCTGGTCGATGAAGACCGCCGAGTAGAAGTTGAGGACATAGGCGCCGCCTCTCATCTGCGCCGCGAGAGTATCTGACTGAAGTTTCCGGCGGCGGCGGCCGATAAAGCCTCGGTGCCGGTAAACGCCCGCATTCGTCCACTGCTCGGCGCAATCGCGTGCGCGATCGCCCTGCTCGCGGTCCCGCTCGCCGGCCAGGCCTCGGCGATGACCTGCGACGGCCACAAGGTGACGATCAGGGGCACCGCGGGCAACGACACGATCGTCGGCAAAGCCGCCAGCGACGTGATCTACGGCGGCGGCGGCGACGACAACATCAGCGGCGGGCCGAACGGCAACGACATCATCTGCGGCGGACCGGGCGACGACACGATCCACGGCGGCCGCGGCTTCGACTTCCTCTTCGGCGGCGAAGGCGACGACAACCTGTTCGGGGAAACCGGCTCGGACGTGCTCGAAGGGGAAGGCGGCGACGACCAGCTCTCCGGCTTCAAGGGCGCCGACCACATGCACGGAGGCGAAGGCGAAGACTCGCTGCTCGGCTCGAAGGGCCCGGATGCGCTCGACGGCGGCTCGGGCAACGACTTCCTCGACGGCCAGCAGGGCAGCGACTCGCTCGAAGGCGGGTCCGGCGACGACAGGCTGCTCGGCGACAAGGGCAACGACGACATCGAAGGCGGGGGCGGCGAGGACCTGATCGAAGGCGGCGCCGGCGACGACGCCCACCTCGACGGCGGGCCGGGAACCGACACGATCTTCGGCGGCGCCGGCACCGACAACGCCGACGGCGGCTCGGGCGACGGCGACATCGTCCGCGGCGACGCCGGCACCGACACCCTCTCCGGCGGCCCCGGAGCCAACGACATCGTCTCCTACGCCAGCGCCAGCCGCGGCGGCATCCAGGTCAACCTGACGGCCGACAAGGCCAAAGGGGACGGCCACGACGACCTGGGCGAATTCGAGGACGTGGTCGGCTCGCCGCAGGCGGACACGATCGTCGGCGACAGCGAATTGAACCGGCTCGACGGGGGGGTCGGAGACGACACCCTGCAGAGCGGCGGAGGGGGCGGCGAAGCCTTCGGCGGCCCCGGAACCGACTCCTGCAGCGGCTTCGCGATTGAAAGCTCCTGCGGCCCCGAACCCGCCCCACCCCCGGGCAGCAGCTACGTGGCGCTGATCCGCGGCCTCGACGCCTCCAGCCTCGTCGTCCAGGGCAGCCAGGGCCCCGACGAGCTCCGGATCGCTCACAACCCCGCCGGCTGGGCCCTGGCCTCGGGCGGCAGCGTGTTCGTCGGCAGCGGCTGCGTCCAGGACCCGAACCCCAACCTCGTCGACTGCCCGGGCGAACCGGGACTCGGGCTGATCGTCGCCACCGGCGGCGGCGGCAACGACACGATCGTGATCGACCCCTCGGTCCCGAGCAGCGCCAAGGTGCGGGTCAACGGCGGCGCCGGCAATGACACGGTGGTCGGCGGCCCCGGCGACGACGTGCTGGAAGCGGGCGAGAACTACAACAGCCCCGACAACGGCGACGACACCCTGATCGGCAACGGCGGCAGCGACGTGCTCTATGCCGACCCCGGCGCCGACCAGCTGCAGGGCGGCCCCGGCGACGATCTGCTCGTCTCCTCGGTCGTCACCTGCCAGGGCCACACCTTCGACGGCGGCTCCGGCGACGACACCGTCTCCTACGCCCGCTCGAAGGACAACCTGACGATCGAGCTCGGCGGCACCGGCAGCTCCCCCGGCTGCGGCAACCCCGACCACGTCCTGGTCAACAACGAGAGCCTCGAGGGATCCGACGGGCCGGACACGCTGATCGGAGACAACGGCGACAACAGCCTGCTCGGACACCTCGGCGCCGACACCTTCCTCGGGCGCGGCGGCGACGACTTCATCGACGCGGCCGACGGCCACCGAGACAAGTCGATCAACTGCGGCGGCGGGGGCGACGAGGAAGTCGTGGTCGACAAGGTCGACCCCTCGCCCACCGGCTGCTGAGCTGGCAGGCCCCGGAGTCCCGGCGGGCCTAGAACCCCTCCTCGCCGACCAAGGGCACGAAGCGGCAGGGCCCGATCGTCTCCGTCTCGATCCGCTCGCCGCGGCGGCGCAGCACGGTGAGCAGGTCCGCGCCCTCGGTCGCGATCGGGACCACCAGGCGGCCGCCGTCGGCGAGCTGGGAGATCAGCGGCGGCGGCGCGGCGGGGGCGGTGGCGTGGACGGCGATCGCCTCGAACGGCGCCCGCTCGGGAACGCCGCGGCTGCCGTCTCCGACGACGACCTCGACGTTGGCCACGCCGAGCGCGTCGAGAGCCTGGCGGGCGGCGCGGGCGAGGGGCTCGTGACGCTCGATGCTGATCACCTCACTCGCCAGCAGGGAGAGCACGCAGGCCGAGTAGCCGGAGCCGGTTCCCACCTCGAGCACCCGCTCCTCGCCGCCCAGCTCCAGCGCCTGGCAGATCGCGGCGACGATCCAGGGCTGGGAGATCGTCTGCCCCTCGGCGATCGGCAGCGCCGAGTCGGCATAGGCCTGGCGGCGCATCTCCTCCGGCACGAAGAGCTCCCGCGGCGCCTCCCCCATCGCCGCCAGCACGCGCTCGTCGGAGATCCCCCGCCGCCGCAGCTGCCGCTCGACCATCCGCTCGCGAAGGGCGGCGAAGTCGGTCATCGTCAGTAGATGTAGTTGCGCAGCTTCGGCGGGTCGAGCACGGTGACGCGACCGCGGCCGCACTCGACGACCCCGGCCCGCTCGAGCTCGGCGAGGAAGCGGCTGACGCTCTCGCGCGAGGTGCCGGCGAGCTGCGCGAGGTCCGACTGGTTCATCCGGATCGTCACCGACGTCGGGCCGTCCCCATCCTCAGCCTCGCTGCTGAGCTGGGCGAGGATGCCGGCGACGCGGCTCGGCACGGTCTGGAAGGACTGGCGCGAGATGCGCACGTTGGCGGCCCGCAGCCGGCGCACCAGGCCGGCGACCAGCTTCATGCCGATCTCCGGGTGGCGCGCGAGCAGCGCCAGCACGTCGGTGGCCGGCAGCGCCAGCAGCTCGCCGTCGGTGAGCGCCTCGGCGCTGGCCGAGCGCTTGTCCCCGTCGAGCATCGCCAGCTCGCCGAAGATCTCCCCCGGCCCGAGAGTGGCGAGGGTGATCGCCCGCCCGTCGGAGTGCTCGCGGGTGACGCGAAAGCTCCCCTCCCTGACGATGTAACAGGCGTCGGAGCTGTCCCCCTCGTGAAAGACCCTGGTCCCGGCCGGGATAGAGCGGCCCACCGCGACCTGGGAGAAGCGCTCCAGCTCGCCCTCCTCCAGATCGGCGAACAGCGGCACGCTCCTCAGCAGCTCGATGGCGCTTTGCTCGGCCTCGGCCATGCCTTGATTATCACTGGGCACGCCCTCGGACGAGAACACGTGACCGGCCCGGGGGGAAAGCAACCGCGAGCCGATCGATCTCCTCCCTCGTCAGGCCAGCCGCCTCCGCCTCAGCCCGCCATCGGGAGACAGCGTCACGAATCTGGCCGATGATCTCGCTGGCTTCGGCGGCCGACAACCGGTAGAGGGCAGCCGGCACCTGGACCTCGTCGCGTCGCTCAGCCATTGCCCTCGACCCGTTTGGGAGAGCGGCGGGGACGCGGGAGGCGCATGTCCTGGAGGCGACGGCCAAGCTCATCGTCGGCCGCGAGCCGGTCGAGATCCTCCCAGCCGACGTCGTGAGCTTGCGCGGGTTGCGGCTGAAGCCGGCGCCGATCAGACTCGAGCCAGGCTCGGACGCAGCTTGCGGCGAACTGCGCGCAGGACCGCGTCGAAATGGGGCACCTCTGCCAGGTACTCGGCCAGCTCGTCGTCCCAGCGGCGCTCCCACTCCACGGCCCGGGCGTCGAACACCTCGGCGAACCGCTCAGGGTCGCAGTCCCGGTGCCGGGCCTTGCGCTCGAATGCCGGCCAGATCGTCGCCGCATCGACGCCGTTGACGACCAGCAGCTCGTTCAGGTCATACAGATCGCGGCACTGAAGGCGTTGGAGAACGCAGCGGAGCTTCTCCGCCGCGATCTCCTCCAGCGTGTAGACGAGGCACTCGCTCGGCTCTTGATCGGGGTAGCGACAGGCCACGGGGAGGGTGATTGCTTTCTCGACCAGCTCCTGGTCGGAAAGGTCGAGCTTCAGCTTCCGCGGCTTGGCCTCCAGCGGCCCGACGTATTCGATCCGAGGTGGCGTCGCGTCGTTCAGCTGGAGAAGGGGAAAGCCGATCCGCTCCTTGATGTCGAGCAGAGCTTTCTCAACCAGCTCGGATGCCCCAGCTACATCAAGGCCCCTAATCAGGCTGAAATCCAGGTCAGCGGCGGTGGATCACTGCGCCAGCTCCCGCCCGACGGCTTTGGGGTCGACCGGCCAGCGGATCCGCCACGTGGCATCTCGAAACACGCCGTTGCTTTCCTTGAGGCCCGGGTCCAGATCGATATCCCATTGCGGTGCAGCAACCAACGGCTTCAGCTCGCCCGCCAACCGGGACAGCTGAAGCTGATCGACGATTGAGCCGATCCGTCGCACCGCCGGGCCTGCCTGCAACTCATCAGCAAGATCGAGCAGCCGGCTAGGGTCCGCTTCAGAGTCTGCAAGCGCCTCGACCAGTGGGAAGAACCCACCGACAAGATCGGGCCGCAGGGCGGCGTCCAGCAGCGTGCGCTCCAGGTTCGAAACGATGGCGCCGAAGCCTGCGGGCTCCGTGCCCATTGCCAAGGACTCCTCCCGCTCGAAGACCACCTGGAGCGGGTGTCCGCTGATGCTAGTGCTGGAAAAGCGGTGAGGAGAGGCGATCTGGACCGTGCGGACAGGTCGAGTCAACAGACCGTGAAAATCCAAAGCAGAGTGATAGGCGATGCGGTGGGCCAGGCCACCCGTGAGGGCTGCCACCGCCAGCGCCACGTCCTCCGATGCAGCTCGGGTTCCTAGGAGCCCGAGCTGGCGAATCGCGTATCGACCATGCGCGACGCGGTCGACCAAGCCCGCCTTCCTCCAGCGGGCGAGGAGATTGGAGGTGGCAGCGGGAGATTTTCCGAGTTCTTCGCGCAGCTCCCGGCTGGTAAAGGTCATTCTGCCCAGGGCGAGACGGTCGTCAAGCGGTTTCAGCAATGGAATAGTCATTGGAGTTGACTACTTATCTTACACGTTAAACGTGAAAGTCGCGTTTCTTAGCCTGACTGGGTTTCCAGCGCCCAAGACGGGCTATGCCGAGGCGGTGAGTTTGCGGGGGCCGCGGCTGAAGCCGGCGGCGAGCAGCGCCTCCTCGTGGCCGGAGCCGATCACCGGCTCGCCGTCGAGCTTCTCGATCGCCAGCTTCGGCAGGTGGCCGTCGGAGACGGCGTCGGCGAGGGCGCGCATCGCCTCCTCCAGCTCGGCGCCGGCGAGCGGCGCCAGGCGCAGCACGCCGCGGCCGCCGCGCTCGACGAAGACGAGCGGCTCGCCGTCGCGCAGCAGCAGGTGGGCGCCGGGGGTGCGGCCGGGGCGCCGTCCTCCCGCCAGCTTCGGCCAGGGCAGCGAGCTGCCGTAGGGGTTGGCGGGGTCGGTGGCGGCGAGGACGAGGTAGGAGCCGTCGGCTTCGGGCAGCGAGCGCAGCCGCTCGACCGCGCCGGGCAGGGCGAACTGGGCGCCGCCGAGGCCCTCGACGAAGTAGCCGCGGCGAGCGGTGCCGAGCAGCTCCAGGTTCCCCAGCTCGCCGTAGAGGGTGGAGAAGCCGCCCGGCACGCCCTCGGCGAGGACGGTCTCGCGGGTGACGATCCCGTAGCGCTCCAGCATCAGCTCGGCCTGGGCGCGCAGGCGGGCGCCGGGGCCGGGCGCGTCGGCGAGCAGCGGCGCGGTCAGCGACCAGCGGCCCTGGACGGCGGCCCCCGCGGTGGAGCGGCGGCGGGCGAAGCGGCGCCCCCCGGGGCGGGTTCCTCTCGCTATGCGGGAGGAACCCGCCCCGCCCGCGCCATCGGCGCCGGCTACGCGCAGGCGCGGCGCCCGCAGGGGGGCGAAGGCGTCGTTGGTCACCTCGCCCGACCAGGCGAGGTCCCAGAGCGCCTCGTGCAGCTCCTCGGCGGGCTGGTCGAGGTCGGCGAGCAGGTCGAGCCAGAACGAGGGGCCGGCGGCGAGACGCTCGCGGATCGCGTCGTGGGCCTCGCCCTTGGCCGGCTCCAGCTTCGCGTTGGCGGGCGGCGGGCCGGCCAGCCGCACGTCCTCGCGGAAGTAGAGGGCAACGCGGCCGTCGCTGCGCCCCAGAGCGCCCGCCCCGACCCAGACCAGCTCGCCGCTGGTGCAGAGCTCGTCGAGCCAGGTCGGCGAGTAGGCGCCGAGGCGGCGCGGCAGCACGTCCCCCTCCCAGACCTTCGGCGTCAGCGCGACGCCCTGCAGCGGCACCAGCGCCTCGCGCAGCCGGTCGGGGCCCGCGCCCGCCGGGCGGTGGGCGTCGACGTTCTGCCAGCTCGGCAGGAAGCGGGCCAGCTCGCGCACGTCCGCCGCCTCGACCTCCTTGCGCAGGCGGGCGAGGCTGGCGCGGCGCACCCGGCGCAGGACGTCGCTGTCGCACCACTCCCGCTCGGTCCCTCCCGGCAGCAGCTCGCCGCGGACCAGGGCCCCTTCGGCCTCCAGCTCGCGCAGCGCCGGCGAGGGGTCGACGCCGTAGCGCTCGGCGAGGCGCGCGGTCGGGAAGGGGCCGTGGGTGCGGGCGAAGCGGCGGACCAGGGCCCGCATCGCGTCGGGGTGCTCCTCGAGGAAGGTCTCCGGCAGCCCGGCGGGCGGCGGCACCCCGAGCGCGTCGCGATAGAGGCCGGCGTCCTCGGCGGCGACGTAGCGCTCCTCGCCGCCGACGCGCACCTTGACGACCCGGCGCTCGGCTTCGAGCTTGCCCAGCATCGAGGCGGCCGAATAGCCCTCGGCGACCCGCTCGGCGCACTCCTCCTCGCTGAGGTCGCCGAGGTTGCGGAGGACCTGCTGCAGGGCGTCGCGGTCGCCGGCGCGGCCCGCCTCGGTGCGGTGCTGGAGCTGGGCCTCGACCTCCTCCAGCGCTTCGGGGTCGATCAGCTCGCGCAGCTCCTCCTGGCCGAGCAGCTCGCGCAGCAGGTCGCGGTCGAGCGCCAGCGCCGCCGCCCGCCGCTCGGCGTTCGGCGTGTCCCCCTCGTACATGTAGGTGGCGACGTAGTCGAAGAGCAGCGAGGAGGCGAAGGGCGAGGCGGTCGGCGTCTCCACCTCGACCAGGCTGAGCTGGCGCGCGTGCAGCTTGCGCAGCAGCTCCCCCAGCGAGGGCAGGTCGAGCACGTCGCGCAGGCACTCGCGGTAGGTCTCGAGGATGACCGGGAAGCGGGGGAAGTCCCGCGCCACCTCGAGCAGGCTCTGCGCCTTCAGCCGCTGCTGCCAGAGGGGCGTGCGCTTGCCCGGGTAGGCGCGCGGGATCAGCAGCGAGCGCGAGGCGTTCTCGCGGAAGCGGGCGCCGAACAGGGCCGAGTTGGAGAGCTCGCTGACGACCAGGTCCTCGATTTCGTCGGGCTCGATCAGGACGAGGTCGGCGGGCGGCGGCTCGTCGGCGTCGGGGAGGTGGACGACGATGCCGTCGTCGGACCAGATCGCGTCGGCCTCGAGGTCGCGCTCGGCGCGGATCTTCGCGGCGAGGGCGAGGCCCCAGGCGGCGTGGACGCGGCCGCCGTAGGGCGAGAGGACGCAGAGGCGCCAGTCGCCGATCTCGTCGCGGAAGCGCTCGACCACGATCGTCCGGTCGGAGGGGACGACGCGGGTCGCGGCCTGCTGCTCGCGCAGGTAGGCGACGAGGTTGGCGGCCGCGCGGGGGTCGAGGTCGTATTCGGAGGCGAGCTCCTCGGGCTCGCGCGAGACCGCCTCGCGGGCGAAGGCGCCGATCGCCTCCCCCAGCTCGGCCGGGCGGCCGATCCCGTCGCCCTTCCAGAACGGGACCGCGCCGGGGGCGCCGGGGGCCGGGGTGACGATCACCCGGTCGCGGGTGATTTCCTCGATCCGCCAGGTCGTGGCGCCGAGCAGGAAGGTCTGGCCGGGGCGCGCCTCGTAGACCATCTCCTCGTCGAGCTCGCCGACCCGGCGGCCGTCCGGAAGGTGGACGCCGTAGAGGCCGCGGTCGGGGATCGTGCCGGCGTTGGTGACGACCAGCTGGCGGGCGCCTTTGCGGCCGTGGATGGTGCCGGCGGTGCGGTCCCAGACGATCCGCGGGCGCAGCTCGGCGAAGCGGTCGGAGGGGTAGCGGCCGTCGAGCATGTCGAGCACGTTCTCCAGCTGTTCGCGCGAGAGCTCCTCGAAGGGCTCGGTCGCGGTGACCAGGCGCTCGACCTCGTCGACCTCCCACTCGTCGAGGGCGGCCATCGAGACCAGGTGCTGGGCGAGCACGTCGAGCGGGTTCCGCGGGATCACCGTCTCCTCGATCTCCCCCTCCCTCATGCGCCGGGCGACCACCGCGCACTCGAGCAGGTCGCCGCGGAACTTGGGGAAGATGCGGCCTTTGGAGACCTCGCCGAGGCCGTGGCCGGCGCGCCCGATCCGCTGCAGGCCGCGGGTCACCGACTTCGGCGACTCGACCTGGATCACCAGGTCGACCGCGCCCATGTCGATGCCGAGCTCCAGCGAGCTGGTCGCGACCAGGCAGGGGAGCTCGCCCGACTTCAGCATCTCCTCGACCAGGGAACGCTCCTCGTGCGACAGCGACCCGTGGTGGGCGCGGGCTATCTCGATCGGCTGGTGTGGGGGATCTTCGGCAGGGCCCGCGGGCGGGTGGCCCCCGTGCTCGGTGGCGGGAAGCTCCCGCTCGCCTTCACCGTTCGCAAGCTCGTTCAACCGCTTGGCAAGGCGCTCTGAGGCCCGGCGGTTGTTGACGAAGATGATCGTTGACGTGTGTTCCTGGACAAGCTCCAGGAGCTTGGGGTAGATGGCGGGCCAGATCGATCGGACGTGGGCTGAGGGCTCGACTTCGGTCGGCGGCGGCCCATCCTCACTCGGATAGGCAGGTGCCCCGGGATCGGCCATGTCCTCAACCGGCACCACGATCTCCAGATCCAGCGCCTTCTTCCGCCCGGCATCGACAATCCTGCACTCCCGCTTCGGCCCGACCAGAAACCTCGCAATCCGCTCCAAAGGCCGCTGCGTAGCCGACAACCCAATCCTCTGGACGCTCGTGCTCTGGCCTTGAGCGCCCGAACCCTCGGCGTCAGCTCCACCCTCTCCTGCGGCGGGTGGCGGTGTAGGGGGGCCCACCCCTGAGGAAGCTTTAGCTACCGGAAGGGGTGGGGGGTCCCCTGCACCGACAGGACCCGCGGGCTGGAGCGCGTGGTCCCTAACGAGATGGTCCAACCGCTCGAGCGTGAGGGCCAGATGCGACCCCCGCTTGGCCTGCGCCACCGCATGGATCTCGTCGACGATCACCGCCTCGGCAGTCCCGAGGATCTCGCGGACGCTGGAGGAGAGCATCAGGTACAGCGACTCCGGCGTCGTGATCAGGATGTCCGGCGGCGTTTTCGCCATCGCCCGCCGCTCTTTCTGCGAGGTGTCGCCGGTCCGCAGGCCGACCGAGATCTCGGCGCCGATCCCCCGCAGCGGCGCCCGCAGGTTGCGCTCGATGTCGTAGGAGAGCGCCTTCAGCGGCGAGACGTAGACGAGCCGCACGCCGGTCCCCAGCTCCGGCGAGCGGCTGAGCCGGTCGATCCCCCAGAGGAAGCTCGCCAGCGTCTTGCCGGAGCCGGTCGGCGCGCAGATCAGCGCGTTGGCGCCGCTGGAGATCGCCTCCCAGCCGCCGGCCTGGGCCGGCGTCGGCCCCTCGAAGGAGCTCTCGAACCAGCGCCTGACCGGCGGGCTGAACGGCGCCAGCGGGTCGGGCTTCGCCCTCGCTTTCGACTCAATGCTCAACCCACCGATCTTACGCAGGCGCGGTAGCGGCGCAACCCATCCGACATTGACCCACCCCAAGGTGGGTCAATGTCGGATACGTGGCCTTACGGAGTGCCGCCGGCGAATCTGACGTATTCGAACCAGGACTTCTTCGGCTTGAACCCGGCGCCGAAGAGCCCCGAGCCGTCGCAGAAGTTGCAGGCGCCGCCGAAATCGTCGACCGAGAACCAGTAGACGCCCTTCAGCCTCCATTTCACCTGGAAGCGCTTGAACAGGGAGAAGGCACCGCGCAGCTGCGCGGCCTGCCCGCCAACGCCTTTGGCGAAGAGGTCGGCTCGGGTCGGCGGCTGGGAGCTCCAGCCGAGCTCGGTGATCCACAGTCCCTTGCCGCCGTCATGGCTTTTCGCCATCACGCCGCGCAGTTCTTCGATCTCCCCCGGCAGTTCCTGGTAGTGGTAGCTGTAGGGATGGAGGGCGACGCCGTTGAACTTCGCCTTCACCCCGGGCGTCGTGCTGTACATCTGCCGGAGGAAGTCGGCGGCGAAGTAGTTGCGCTTCGGCTTCGCCTTGGAGCGCCCGCCCTTGGGACGAGCGAACATGCCCCCGAGGATCACCTGGGCCCCGGGGTCGAGCGCCTTCACCGCGGCGTAGGAGATCCCGACCAGCTTTCCGTATTCGGCCGGGTTCGGCCTGGCGACGAAATACTCGAAGTTCTCCTCGTTCCAGATCTGCCAGGTCCGCACCGGCAGCTTCGGGACGGTCGGGTGTTCCGCCCAGAAGCTGCCGTTGGGGCCGTAACGGCCGATCGCCGCCTGAACGAAGGCGACCCAGCCGCTGCGCGCGGCGCCCCCGACCGGAAGGTGCGCCGCGGCTCTCACCGTCCTCCCCGAGCCGGGCACGAACACGGAGGGCACGCCGGCCCAGGCCGGGACGCCGGAGAGGAACGGGAACACCCGGATCCCCGCATCGGCAGCCTCTTCGACCTCCGTGTCGGTGCCGTCCCAGCTGAAGACGCCGCCCCTGGTCGGCTGGACCACGTTCCAGTTGATCGGCACCCGGACGCTCTCGACCCCGCCGCGGCGCAGGCGCTGGAGCTGTTCGAGGCTCGGCACCGCCTGGGGAACGACGCCCCAGAAGCCCGCCGGGAGGGCCTGCGCGGCCGAGGCCGAGAACGCCAGGCCCGCCAGGGCGAGGACGAGCGACGCGATCGGGGCGCGCAGATTCCTACGGAGGCGCATCGTCGATGGCCGCATCGGCCTAGCTCGCCTTCGGCGAGACCTGCGCCCCGGACGAGCGGCGCTGGCGCCGCTGCCGGTAGACGACAGCGCCGATCGAGATCGCCGCGAGGGCCGCGATCGCGATCAGGATCGGGACCAGGGGCGAGGACGAGCCGCTGGAGGAGGACGCTGGCGTACCGGTGCTGTTCGCGCCGGACGAGCCCTTCCCCTGATGGCCGCCGGCGGGCGAGCCCTTGCCTGGACTACTCTGAGCGTTACCGCCGCCCTTGGAGGTGCTTGGATTGTGGCCGGTGGAAGATGAAGCGCCCGACGAGGAGCCATGCCCCGAATGGTTCGAACCCCGACCGGTAGAAGCCGTGCCGCCATGGGTTGAGGAAGCGTTGGCGGGCGGGTTGCTCGAATGCGTCGGAGTCCCCGGGTGCTGCCCGGTCACGGTGGGGACAGCAGGCGTGTACTGGTATCCGCTCGAATCTTCGGCGTGAGCGACGACCGGGAAGCAAGCCAATGCCAGCAGAAAGAGCACTGACAGAAGCGAGAAAGCAGGTCGGCCGACGCTACGGGCCGGGTGGCGCGTCCCATGCATTCCGCGCAAGGTTAGAGGAATCAGCGGCGTTGATCGCTCCGGCGCTGCTGATCGTCGGTTTGGCCCTCGCCGGAGGCGGCTACGAACTGGGGTCCCGCCACATCGCCGGCCTCCTCGTATGGCTTGCGGTGGTCGCCCTGCTGGCGCTGGGAACCGTCTCGCGAGCGGCCTTGGGCCGCCCCTTCCACTGGGGTGCTGGACTGCTCTTTGGACTGGCGCTTTTTTCGTCACTCTCTTCCCTCTGGTCGGGTTCGATAGAGCTGAGCGTCATCGAGGGCGACCGCGTCCTGGTCTACCTCGGAGTGTTCCTTGCCGCATTCCTGATCGCCCAAACCGACCAGAGGCGCCAACGTTTCGCTGAAGGGATAGCAATTTCCCTGGCGCTGATCGCCCTCCTCGGCCTCGCCAGCCGTCTGCTCCCACATCTGCTCTCGGTCGAAGAGTCCCTGGGCAGCGGCCCGCGGCTGCGCTATCCCCTCGGATACTGGAACGCGAACGGGGTGAGCTTCGCGATCGGCGTCGCGATGCTGCTCTGGATGAGCAGGCGCTCGCTCTCGGCGAGCCTGCGCTGGATCGCGGTCGGGACGCTGCCGGCGGTGCTGCTGGCGATCTACTTCACCTACTCGCGCGGCGGCCTGCTCGCGCTCGTCGTCGCCTGCGGCTGCCTCCTCGCCCTCTCCCACGACCGCCTGCGGCTGCTGGCGACGCTGGGAATCGGCGTCATCGGAGCGCTGCCGGCCGTCATTGCCGTGCAGGCGCGGGACAGCCTCGCCAACAACCTCGATAACCAGGCGGCGGTCGGCCAGGGCGTCACCGTGCTCCTGGTCCTGCTCGCGGGCACCGCGGTGGCCTTGCTGCTGTTCGCCGGACTGCGACGGCTCGAGGGCCGGAGCGAGGGCTGGGCCGGGCGCGCGGTCGAGCTCTCGCGCGACCCGCTGGTGCTGAAGCGGGTCGCGGCGGGGCTGGCCGTGCTGGCGATCGGCGCCGCGGTCGCGGTCGGCGGGCGCGCCTGGCACCAGTTCTCCAGCTCCGACATCCAGTTCCCGCAGAACCCCGAGCAGCACTTCAGCGACCTCTCCGGCGCCGGCCGCCACGACTTCTTCCGGGTCGCGATCGACGCCTTCGAAGAAAAGCCGCTGCTCGGCCACGGCGCCGGCACCTACCAGTTCTCCTGGGCGCAACTGCGCTCGATCCCGGTCTCCGTCCACGACGCCCACTCGCTCTACCTCGAGGCCTTCGCCGAGCTGGGGGCGGTCGGCGGGCTGCTGACGATCGGGATGGTCGCGGTCCTGCTCTGGGCCGGATTCTCCGCCTGGCGAAACGGCTGGGGGCCGCGGCGCGAGCTGTACGCGGCGCTGTTCGCGGCCAGCCTCGCCTTCGCGGTCGCCGCCGCGTTCGACTGGTTCTGGGAGATCGCTGCGCTGGGGGCGATCTTCTTCCTCGCCAGCGGCGCCCTGGTCGCGGCGCGCTGCTCCCAGCTGGCGCAGGCGCGGGTGTCCGGCAACGGACACGGGGCGAGGCCGCGCTTCGGGATCGTCGTCGCTGGCCTGGCGATCGCCTGGGTGACGGCGATCGCCCTGATCGGGCCGCTGCTGGTCGACCGCGAGATCGACGCGAGCCACGCCGCCGCCGCCGACGGCAATCTGGCGAGCGCGGTCGAACATGCCGACACCGCTCGCTCGATCGAGCCCTGGGCCGCCTCTCCCTACGTGCAACTTGGCCTGCTGGCCGAGGCGCAGCACGAATACACGGAGGCCGCCGGCCGCTTCAGCCAGGCGATCCACCGCGAAGACCGCAACTGGCTCCTCTACTACCTGCGCGCCCGGATCGAGCACAAGGGCGGCGATCAGACCGCCGCCAGGGCGGACAGGGAAGAAGCGCAGCGGCTCAACCCGCTCGAAAGGTGCCTGGACGAAGGCTGGGAGGGCTGCGGATGAGCAAGCCGCCTCAGACCCAAGGAGCCGCGCCGCGGGCCGCCCGCGCCCCGCAGCCCCGCCCGGTCGCCAGCGGCCTGCTCGGGCTCACCGGGCCGGACGGCTCGCGCCGCCGCGGCGCGATGCTGCGCCGGCTGCTCGCGGCGGGCGACTGGGCGGCGCTGATCGGCGCGCTCTGCGCGGTGACCGCGGCGACCTCGACCACGGACATCGCGACTCTGTTCTGGGCGGTGCTCTTCAGCCCCACCTGGATCCTGGTGGTGAAGCTCCAGGGCCTCTACGACAAAGACCACCGGCGGATCCGCCACAGCACCCTCGACGAGCTCCCCTCGCTGGTCTCGGCGAGCGTGCTCGGCACTCTGGTGCTGGACGGCCTGCTGGCTCTGAGCCCGGTCGGCCCGCTCTCCCCCGGCAGCGCGATCGCGCTCGGCCTCGGCACGCTCGTCGGCAGCTTCGTCCTGCGCGGGGTCCTGCGCTTCCTCTGGCACCGGCTGACCGGCGTCGCGGCCGGGATCGCGGTCGGGCCGGCGGCCGCGGTCGACATGGTCGCGCGCCGCATCTCGACCCACCCGGAGGCGCGCTTGGCGCTGGTCGGCTACCTCTCCTTCAATCCGGGGGAGAGCTCTGTGGAGCTGCCCCGATTGGGGTCGATCGACGACATCTCCAGAGTCGCCTATGACTACGAGATCGAGCGCGTCGTGGTCGCCGAACAGGAGATGAGCAAGCCGGCGGCCGAGCGTCTGATCGAGGAGTGCAAGCGGACCGGGCTGGCGCTGACCTTCCTCCCCCGGCACTACGGCCTGCTCGGCCCCGGGATCGAGCTCAACCACCTCGCCGAGCTGCCGGTGCTCGACTTCCGCTTCAGCGACCCGCCGCGCTCGACCGTGGCGATGAAGCGCTGCATGGACGTCGTCGTCTCCGGCCTGCTGCTGTTGCTGCTGGCGCCGCTGTTGCTGGCGATCGCGCTGGCGATCCTGCTCGACTCGGGGCGCCCGGTGTTCTTCCGCCAGCGCCGCGTCGGGCGCGACGGGACCCCGTTCACGATGCTGAAGTTCCGCACGATGGTCGCCGACGCCGAGGAGCGGCTGCCGGAGCTGATTGACCTCGAGACCCTCGAGCAGCCTTCCTTCAAGATCCCCGACGACCCGCGGGTGACGCGGATCGGGCGCACGTTGCGCCGCACCAGCGCCGACGAGCTGCCGCAGCTGATCAACGTCCTGCGGGGCGAGATGTCGCTGGTCGGGCCGCGACCGGAGCAGGAGAGCGTGGTCGCCCTGTACGACGAGCGCCAGCGGGCGCGGCTGGCGATCAAGCCGGGCCTGACCGGGCCGATGCAGGTCTACGGGCGCAGCGACCTCACCTTCGAGGAGCGCCTGGCGATGGAGCGCGACTACCTCGACAACCTTTCCCTGCTCACCGACCTGGCGATCCTGCTGCGGACGCCGCGCGCCGTGATCCGCGGCGAGGGCGCCTGACACCCGTTCCGTGGTTCCAAGGTCACCTATGGGGTTACAAAGGAACCACGGAAGGGAGGGGGACCGCGGAACGGGGGGGTTGGACGTGGTGGTGGTCAGCCACGGCGCCGAAGCGCTGCTGCGGCGCTGCCTGGGATCGCTGCGGGAGCACCCGGCGAGCGGGGTCGGGGCGCAGGTCACCGTGGTCGACAGCGGCAGCCCGGACGGGACGCCGGAGATGGTCGCGCGCGAGTTCCCGGAGGTGCGGCTGCTGCGCCGCGGCAACATCGGCTTCTCCGCCGCCAACAACCTGGCGCTGCGCGAGAGCGAGGCCGGCGCGGTGCTGCTGCTCAACCCCGACACCGAGCTCCACCCCGGCGCCCTCGACGCGGCGCTGGCGCGTCTCGACGCCGACGAGCGGATCGGCGTGGTCGGGGTGAAGCTGCTGACCGAGACGGGGGAGCTCGACCACGCCTGCAAGCGGTCCTTCCCCACCCCGCTCGGCGCCCTCGCCCACTTCACCGGCCTCGGCCGCGCCAACGGCGCCTCCCCGACGCTGAGCCAGTACCGCGCCACCCACCTCGGCGACGACGAGCCGGGCGAGGTCGACGCGGTCAACGGCGCCTTCATGCTCTGCCGCGCCGCGGCGGTGCGCGAGGTCGGCCTGCTCGACGAGGGCTACTGGCTCTACATGGAGGACCTCGACTGGTGCCACCGCTTCTGGGACGCCGGCTGGAAGGTCTTCTACGAGCCCGCCGGCGTCGCCCTCCACGTCAAGGGCGGATCCAGCGCCGCCCGCCGCGCTCCCCGCCAGGAGATCGCCTTCCACCGCGGCATGGGCCGCTTCTACCGCCGCTTCGAAGCGCCGCGCCACAACCCCCTGCTGAACGCGGCCGTCTACGCCGGGATCGGCGCGAAGCTCGCGGCCAGCCTCGCGATCACCGCGGCGAAGCCGTCAAGAACCCGGTAGGACACTCGGCAACCGGACAGGCTGTACGGAAATCCCGTACACTGATGTACGGTGAATCCGTTCAACTACCAGGGGCCGGTTTCCCCAGCCCACCTCATCGACCGGAGCTCGGAGCTCGACGCGCTGCAGCTGGCGGCAGCGGACCGAATCGCGGTGCGCCTCGCGGCGCCTCGTCGGTTCGGCAAGAGCAGCCTGCTCGACGCCCACGTGAATGCCATGCGCAAAGCCGGGCACCGAGCGGTGCGGGTTGACTTCTCGAAGGTCGCGACTCTGGGCGACGTGGCAGCGCGCGTCGCCACCGCATACAGCGATCTTCCCAGCGACCCACGCCGCAGCGCTCGCCGCTGGACGGCACGCCTCCACGTAGGCACTCCCGTGGCCGGAGTGGAAGTGGGCGTCGCGTCATCGCCCCAGCGGCCACCGGCGGACGACGCCCGTGCCGCTCTGCTCGAGCTGCTCGACGTGCCGCGGGCGCTCCACGAGATGGACGGGGGATTCACGGTCGTTTGCCTGGACGAGTTCCAGGAGATCCTCGTCGCCGACGATGCGGTCGACGGCTTGATGCGTTCGGTCATCCAACATCACGGCGAATCCGCCGCCTACGTCTTCGCGGGAAGCCAGCCATCGCTGATGCACGCTCTGTTCTCCGAGCACGAGCGGCCGTTCTACGGCCAGGCCCGTCCGCTCGACCTCCCCACCCTGCCCGTCGCCGAGGCCGCCAGCGACATCGAAGCCCTGCTCACCGCCGACGGGCTCGACCCCGCGGGCGCGGTCGACGAGCTGCTCGCCTACACGGGCGGCCATCCGCAGCGCACGATCCTGCTCGCCCACCACCTCTACCACGTTCTCGAAAAGGGACACCCCGAACCCGCCGGCGCGGCGATCGAGCTGGCTTTGGAGGAAACCCGAGACGCCCTGCAGGCGGTCTGGGACAGCCTCGACAGAAACGAGCGCCTCGTCCTGCTCGCGCTCAGTGACGGGCAGGCGCCCACCGGCAGCATCGTGGCCGGCGAGCACCGCGTCGCCCGCTCGACGCTCCAGGAGGCGCTCGGACGGCTGCTCGCCGATCAGCGCCATGTCCAGCGCGACGCCGACGGCAGGCCCTACCTGCTCGATCCGGTGTTCGCCGACTGGCTCAGGCGCCGCTGATCAGAACGGCAGCGTCTCCGCCACCTCGGCGAGGGGCGGGGCGTTCCTGTCGCGCTCGGAGAGCAGCGGCTCCTCGACCTGCCAGTCGATCCCGACGTCGGGGTCGTCCCAGGCGATGCCGGACTCGGTCAGCGGGTCGTACTCGCTGGAGAGCAGGTAGGCGACGTCGGCGACGTCGCTGAGCACGGCGAAGCCGTGGCCGAAGCCGACCGGGACGAAGAGCTGGCGATGCTTCTCGTCGTCGAGCACGTGGCCCTCCCACAGTCCGTAGGTGGGCGAGTCGCGGCGCAGGTCGACGGCGACGTCGAGGATCGCGCCGCGCGGGCAGCGGACCAGCTTCGCCTGCCCCGGCTCGGTCTGGAAGTGGATGCCCCGCAGCGTCCCCTTCGAGGAGCGCGAGTGGTTGTGCTGGACGAACTCGACCCCGACCCCGTGCTCGGCCCAGAGGCCGTGCCGGTAGGTCTCGACCATGAAGCCGCGCTCGTCGCCGTGGACGGTCGGCGCCAGCAGGACGACGCCGTCAAGCCTGGTCGGCAGCGCCTCCATCAGCGCAGCGCCCTGCCGTACTGCCTCTCGTAGTACTCGCGGTACTCGCCGGAGCGGATCGGCCCCCACCACTCCTCGTTGTCGCGGTACCAGCTCACGGTGCGCTCGAGGCCCTCGGCGAAGTGGACCCGGGCCTCCCAGCCGAGCTCGCGCTTCAGCTTCTCGGAGGAGAGCGAGTAGCGGCGATCGTGGCCGGGGCGGTCGGTGACATATTCGATCAGCGACTCGTCGCCGCCGGCCAGCTCGATCACCCGCTTCACCACCTCGATGTTCTCGCACTCGTCGGGGCCGCCGACGTTGTAGGCCTCGCCGGCTTTGCCCTTCGTCAGCACGGTGTGGATGCCGCGGCAGAAGTCCTCGACGTAGAGCCAGTTGCGGACCTGGCGGCCGTCGCCGTAAACCGGCAGCGAGTCCCCGTGCAGCGCGTTCAGAACCATCAGCGGGATCAGCTTCTCCGGATACTGGCGCGGGCCGTAGTTGTTGGAGCCGCGGACGATCGAGGCGTCGATCCCGTAGGTGTGGACGTGGGCGGAGACGAGCAGGTCGCCGGCCGCCTTGGTCGCCGAGTAGGGCGAGGAGGGGTCCAGCGGCGAGGCCTCGGTGAACGAGCCCGACTCGATCGAGCCGTAGACCTCGTCGGTGGAGACCTGCAGGTAGCGGCCGACGCCGAGCTCGCGGGCGGCGTCGAGCAGGGTGCCGGTGCCGATCACGTGGGTGCGGGCGAAGGCGTCCTGGTCCTCGATCGAGCGGTCGACGTGGGACTCGGCGGCGAAGTTGACGACCGCGTCGACGCCCTGCATCGCCTCGCGCACGACGGCAGGGTCCTCGATCGCGCCGACGACCAGCTCGGTTCCCTCGGGCAGGTTCTCGCGGCGGCCCGCGTAGGTGAGCTTGTCGAGCACGACGACCTCGTGCTCCTCGCCGGCGAGGCGAACGTAGGTGGAGCCGATGAACCCGGCGGCGCCGGTGACCAGCAGCTTCATGCAGCCTCCCTCTCCGCTTGTCGTTGGGCGAGATAGCCGGCGAGGCCATCCTGCCAGGAGGGGAGGCGGATCGCGTGCTCGCGCTGGCTGGCCAGGGCCGAGAAGGCGGGGCGCGGGGCGGGGCGGGCGAGCATCTCGGTGGTGGCGGAGAGCACCTTGCACTCGACCTTGGCCTGCTCGAAGATCTCGCGCGCGAACTCGTACCAGGAGCAGTGGCCGGCGGCCGCCATGTGGTGGATGCCGAACTCGATCCCCTCGATCAGCCGCACGATCCCGTAGGCGAGGTGCCAGGTGTAGGTCGGCGAGGTGACCTGGTCGCGGACGACGAGGACCTCGCCGTGGTCGGCGGCGAGCCGCATCATCGTCTCGACGAAGTTGGCGCCGCCGATCCCGAACATCCCGGCGGAGCGGACGATGAAGTGGCGCTTGTTCGCCGCCGCGGTCGCCTCCTCGCCGGCGAGCTTGGTGCGGCCGTAGGCGGAGAGCGGCGCGGGCTGGTCGCTCTCCACGTACGGCTCCCCCTTGGCGCCGTCGAAGACGTAGTCGGTGGAGATTTGGACGATGCTGGCCCCGATCGCGGCGGCGCCGGCGGCGATGTTGCCGGCACCGGTCCCGTTGACCGCGAACGCGGCCTCCTCCGCCTCCTCGGCGCCGTCGACGTCGGTCCAGGCGGCGCAGTTGATCACCACGTCGGGACGCTCGAGGTCGAGCTTGCGCTCGACCGCGATCGGGTTGGCGATGTCGAGCTCGGTGCGGCCGAAGCCGACCACGTCATGGCCGGCGTTCCCGGCGGCGAGCATCACGTCGCGGCCCAGCATCCCGGCGGCGCCGGTGACCAGGAGCTTCATCTGGGGAGATTCACGAATCCGGGATCTTGCACGAGGCGGACAGGCTAACTACCAACCGGACGCGCCGCGCGCGGCGCGTGTCCGCCGATGCCGCTCCCGCTGCGCGCGACTGCGCCCGCGCTGATCCTCCAGCTGCCAGCAGAATTCGGTTCACCTCCTCCGGCTGGAGAGGCGGCTTCTCACTCACCCGATCAGCCCAAGGAGCGTGCGGCGGTGAAGTCGACCCGTGCTTCGCGCGCGAGGGGGGCAAACACCTCGTTCTCGCGCTTCAGCTGGGCAACCGACTTCCGGCCACTGGCAAGGGCGCGTTCGTCAGCATCCCGGGAACGCTGTTTCGCAGCCGCCCTGGCACGTGGATCGAGGCTCTCGCTCTTGGCTCGCATCCTGCGCCAATCGTAGCTCAGCTGGGTTCAGACGATTTCGATCTCGCAGTTGTCGCCGACCAGCAGGCGCAGCGTCTTCGGCATCCCGTCGCTGCGGGTCAGCTTCACGTTGCGGCCGAGCAGGCTGGCCTCCATCCGGGTGCCGAGGTCCTCGACCACCGAGTCGGCGAGGACGATCGAGTGCTCGACCTCGGAGCGGCGCACGTGGACGCGGTCGCCGATCGAGGTGTAGGGGCCGATGTAGGCGTCCTCGATGCAGGCGCCGGCGCCGATCACCGCCGGGCCGCGGACGACCGAGCGGGTCAGCGAGGCGCCCTCCTCCAGCACCACCCGGCCCTCGACCCTGGAGCCCTCGTCGATCTCCCCGTCGATCCGGCCCTCCAGCTCCTCCAGCACCAGCCGGTTGGCCTCCAGCATGTCGGCGAGCTGGCCGGTGTCCTTCCACCAGCCGCGCACGACCTCCGACTGCACCTTGCGGCCGTCGTCGATCAGCGCTTGGATCGCCTCGGTGATCTCGTACTCGCCGCGCCAGGACGGCTCCAGACCGCGGGCGGCCTCGAAGATCAGCGGGCTGAAGAGGTAGACGCCGACCAGGGCCAGGTTGGAGGGCGGGTCCTTGGGCTTCTCGATCAGCCGCACGATCCGCTCGCCGTCGAGCTCGGCGACGCCGTAGGAGCTGGGGTCCTCGACCGGCGTCAGCAGGATCAGCGCATCCGGCTCCTCGGCGCGGAAGGTGGCGACGAGCCCGCGCAGGCCGTCGCGCAGGAGGTTGTCGCCGAGGTACATCACGAACGGCGAGTCGCCGAGGAACTCCTCCGCGGTGAGAACGGCGTGCGCCAGCCCGGCCGGCTTGTCCTGGAGGATGTAGGTGATCTCGGCGCCGAAGGCGGAGCCGTCGCCGGCCGCTTCGCGGATCTCCTCGCCGGTCTCGGGGGCGATGATGATCCCGATCTCCTTCACCCCGGCGTCGACCAGCGCTTCGATCCCGTAGAAGAGCACCGGCTTGTTGGCGACCGGCACCAGCTGCTTGGCCGAGGTGTGGGTGATCGGCCGCAGCCGGGTCCCCGCCCCGCCGGAGAGGATCAGTCCTTTCAGCGTGTCCATGCGACGCCGCAACCCTACTGCGCGGACGATCAGGGACCCAGCAACGCGGCGGGCACAACCGCGATGCCGTCCGATCGCCTGTAGGCCTCCTGCCCCACCGTCACCACCACCGAATCCACCAGCCGGTCGCCCAGCTCATTCTGAAGCCAGCGCAGATGGCGAACGTCGCGATCCTCAACGACCCCCCCGAGCTTCACCTCGACCGCGAGGACGGCGCCGCCCCGCTCGACGATGAGGTCGACCTCGCGATCCCCGCTCCAGGTGCGCAGATGAGACGTCGTGGCCTCGGCCCGTTGCGCGTAGACGCGGACGCAGAGAGTCACCAGCGACTCGAAGAGGCCGCCCAGCAGAGTCCCCTCTCGGGTGACGGCAGGCCCGGAGGAGGCGCCGCCCAGCAGTGTCGCCGCGTCGATCCCCAGCAGCCGCGCGGCGAGGGCGGGATCCGCGAGGTGATGCTTGGCGGGAGCCGAGAGCCGCGAGAGCCGGTTGCGGGTCGGCAGCCAGGCCGGAACCGGGTCCACGATCCACAGCCGTTCGAGGGTTTCGCGATAGGGCTGGGCCGTGGCGCGGGTCGGAGCCTCGCCTCGGCTTCCAGCGGCGGCGTCCCTGATCTTCTCGAAGGACGCCGTGGTCGCGGTGGCGGCGGCGTAGGCCTCCATCCAGCGCCGCAACGACGCCGGCCGGCGCACCTTTCGCCCCAGATCCTCGAAATCGCGGTCGACGATGCTCACCAAGTAACTGTCCAGTTGGGCCCGCAGCAGCCGCGGCGCCAGGCCGCGGACCCCGGGGAAGCCGGAGGCGAGGATCTCTTCGACATAGCGCTCGAGGCCAACCTTCGAACGCCCGCCCACAGGCCCGCGGCCGCCGTCGAGAAGCTCGGTCAGGCTCACGGTCGGGGACTCCACCTCCCGCTCGGACAGCGTCATCGGCCGCAGGCGCAAACGCACGATCCTCCCCGCCCCTGAATGGGTCGGCGGGCTCGAAGGCGCAGCCGAGCCGGTGAGAAGGTAGCTGCCCGGGGCAGCGCCTTCGTCGACCGCGCGGCGCACGCGGTCGAAGGACTCCGGAAGGCGCTGCCACTCGTCGATCAGCACGGGGCGGGCACCCGCGAGCAAGCGGCCTGGATCGGCCTCGAAGATCGAGCGCTCGGCCTCATCGTCAAGCCGGTGGACCGTCGCCGCGCGCTCCATCGCGGTCGCGGTCTTGCCGACCGCCTTCGCGCCGTCGATGGCCAGCGCGGGCAGCCCCGAAAACAGCTCGTCCAGTTCGCGGTCAACGATCCGAGGGACGTAGCCCATGCTGGAACTATACAGTTTCGCGGCAGTTAACTATACAGATTCGCAGGTCTCAACTGAACAGCTTCGCAGCAGCGCCCGCATAGCCTCCCGCGTGCAACGTCCCTAGGATAGGAGGCCGATGGCCGTTCGCATGCGCGATGACACGGACGAGCTGGCGGCGCTCCGAGCCCAGCGCGAGGAGCTCCACCGCGAGCTGGTGCGAAAGACGTTCCGGATAGGGGAACTCGAAGAAGAACTCGTCGATGTGGCGCGGGTTTACGAGGAGAGCCTCAGCTGGCGGTTGAGCCGGCCGATCCGCTCCTTCAAGCCGACGTTGAAGAGACTGCTGCGCTAGCTCGATGCCGCGCGACCTGCGGGTGCTGAAATCGATCCTGCCCTCCTGGGCGTTCGCGATCCTGCGCCGGATCCGGGATCTCCTGCGCCGCGCTCGCCGGCTGCGCCTCCACACCTCCTCCGCCCGCCGCGAAGCCGCCGAACAGGAACTGCAGGCGCTGCCCAGCCGGCCCCTGATCTCGCTGGTGATGCCGACCTACAGGACGGATCTCCGCTATCTGGCGGAAGCGGTCGATTCCGTGCGGGGCCAGCATTACCCCGAGTGGGAGCTCTGCATCGTCGACGACGGCTCGGGCGAGCCGGAGCTGGAGCGGCTGCTGAGCGGATTCGCCGCCTCCCACCCGCGGATCAAGTTCAAGCCGCTGCGCGAGAACGCGGGCATCTCGGTCGCCTCGAACGAAGGCCTGGCGATGTGCGAGGGCGAGTTCGTCGGCTTCCTCGACCACGACGACACGCTCACGCCGGACGCCCTTCTGCGCGTGGCCCAGGCGCTCGCCGCCGACCCCGAGCTCGACGTCGTCTACAGCGACTCCGACAAGCTGACGCTGAAGAACATCCGGGCGGACCCGTTCCTGAAGCCGGACTGGTCTCCGGTCTACGCGCTCGGCGCGATGTACATCGGCCATCTGCTGGTGGTCCGCACCTCGGTCGCGGAGGCCGCCGGCGGATTCGACCCCGCCTACGACAAGATCCAGGACTTCGAGTTCATGCTGCGGGTCTCGGAGCGAACCGACCGAATCCACCACATCCCCGAGGTCCTCTATCACTGGCGGGCGATCCCCGGCAGCATCGCCGCGGGAACCGAGCAGAAGTCCGGCGTGCCGGAGCTGCAGGCAGGCGCGGTCTCCGCGCATCTCGCGCGGCTCGAACTGCCGGCGACGGCTGTCCCACACGCGGCGATTCCCCACCGGGCGGTCCTGGAGCCCGCGAACGGCTCGGCGCCACAGCCGCAGGTCAGCGTCGTGATCGCCGCCGGCCGCGACGGCGCCGGGCTGGAGCGGCTGCGGCGCTCGCTGGAGGCCACCGACTACCCGCGCCTGGAGACGGTCGTGATCGAGGAGGGCAACCGGCCGGCGGCGAACAACGCGGGCGCCCGCCAGGCCGGGGGCGAGCTCCTCTGCTTCCTCGCCCCCGACGCCGAGATCGTCGACCCGAGCTGGCTGTCGCAGCTGGTGCTCCATGCCTCGCTGCCCGGGGTCGTCGCGGCCGGGCCGAAGCTGGTGCGCGGCGACGGCAAGGTCGAGCAGGCGGGCTTCGCGATCGGCCTTCGCGACCCGGCCTCCCCGATGCTCGCCGGCGTCGCCGCCGAGAGCGACGGCTACTACGGCGCGCTGCCGTGCTCACGCGAGGTCTCGGCCCTCAGCGCCGAGTGCATGCTGGTCGAGCGCGGTGCCTTCGAGCGGGCGGGGGGCTTCGGCGAGCTCTACGCCTCGGAGTTCGAGGACTTCGACCTCTGCCTGCGGCTGGCCCGCGAGGGCGGCAAGTGCGTCTACGCCGCGACGAGCACCGTCCTCACCCACCGGACGGCGGCGGCGAGGCGCGCCGCCAGCGACATCGTCGACCGCGCGCTCTTCGTCGACACCTGGTACGACGAGCTGCTCCGTGGAGACCCCTACTTCAACCCCCGCTTCGCCCGCCAGCGCGCCGACTACGTGCCCGCCGGGTGGCTGGAGCCGGTCTACCGCGCGGCCGGATCGCTGAGGTCGCGATGAGGGTCGTCTTCGTCTACTTCGGGCCGCTCGACGTGAACAGCGCGATCCAGGCCTTCCACTTCGGCAACGAGCTGACCGAGCAGGGCTGGGACGTCACCCTGGCGGGTCTCGGCGACCCGCGCCGGATCGAGGCCGTGGGGACGCCGCTCTTCGAGTGCATCTCGCACGAGGAGCTCGACGCGCGGGCGGGCTCGATCCCGCGCGAGGGGACGATCGTCTGCGGCTGGACGCCGCGGGAGCGGGTCCGCCGCCACACGATGAACCTGGTCTCGAGACTGCGCGTGCCCTACGTGATCCACCTGGAGGACAACGAGGAGTACCTGCTGGAGTCGGCGGCGGGCATGTCGCTGGAGGAGCTGCAGCGGCTGCCGCTCCGCGCCCAGGACCGGCTCGCCCCTCCCGAGCTGATCCACCCGACCCACCATGTCGAGTTCCTGCGCGGCGCCGCGGGGATCACCGTGATCACCGAGGAGCTGAACGAGTTCAACCTCGGCCAGCGCCCTCACCACGTCGCGCGGCCGGGGATCGACACCGAGCGCTTCGACCCCGAGCGGCCGACCCGGAAGGAGCGCGAGCAGCTCGGCCTGCGGCCGGAGGAGTTCGTCCTCGTCTACCACGGGACCATCCACTACGCCAACCAGCACGAGATGATGAGCCTCTACGTGGCGGTGCAGCTGCTGCGGCGGCGCGGCCACCCGGTGCGCCTGGTGCGCCTCGGGCACAGCGAGTTCGGCGGCGTCGACCCGCGCGCCTTCCGCGCGGTGGGCGACGGAGTGCTCGAGCTGGGCAGGATCGACTGGCGTGAGGTGCCCGACTACCTCGCGCTCGCCGACGCCTTCGTGCAGCCCGGGGCGCCTGACGTCTTCAACCGCTACCGGCTGCCGTCGAAGCTGCCGGAGTTCCTGGCGATGGGCCGCCCGGTTATCTTGCCCGACTGCAACATCGGCCACGACCTCACGGATGGGGAGAACGCGCTCTTGCTCGAGCAGGGAAACGCAGTCGAGATCATGGCCCGGGTCGAAGACCTGCTCGCCGACCGCGAGATGGCGGCCCGCCTCGGCCGCGCCGCCCGCCGGTTCGCGGTCGAGCGGCTGAGCTGGCGCGAGAACGCGGCCGCGCTCGGCGACTTCTACCGGGAGACGATGGGCACCTCCGCCGCCGTCCAGCCGGCATGAGCCTGCGCTCCCAGGCAAGGCGGGCGCGGGCGGCCGCCGCCGGGTCGCCGGGGCTGCGCAAGGCGGCGGGCAAGGTGCTGGGTCGGGTCCCGCCCCCCGGCGGCACCAACGCCTCCTACTGGGCGATCAAAGACGCGCCGCTGCACGGCCTCCTCGACCGCTACGGCGGCAGCTTCCCCCTCCCCCCCGCCTCCTTCGGGACCGTGCGGGACTTCGCCGACAGCATCGACAACATGCCGGGGCTCGCCGGCGCCAACTTCGACATGAAGGACCTGCAGCGATGCTGGATGCTGAAGGCGATCCTCGGCAACGTGCCGGCTGGCTCGCGACTGCTGGAGATCGGCGCGGGCGAGCCGCTTGTGGCGGGGGCGCTGGCGCGAATCGGCTACGACGTCACCGTCGTCGACGCCTACGACGGCAGCGGCAACGGCCCGCGCGAATTCGAGACCTTCCGCACCGCCTACCCCGACCTCACCTTCGTCCGCGAACACTTCCCGCCCAGCACCCCGGTCGGCGACGACTTCTCCGCCATCTACTCGATCTCCGTGCTGGAGCACGTGCCGCTCGATGCGATCGACCCGGTGATGGCGAGGTCCCGGGAGCTGCTGGCGAAGAGGCAGGGGATGTCGATCCACGCCATCGACCACGTCCTCGCCGGCTGGGGCGCGGAGGAGCACCTGGAGAAACTGCGGCGGATCGCCGCCGGCATGGGCGTCGCCGAGGAGCAGCTGGACGCGGCGCTGGCGGACGCCAGGGACGACCCCGAGACCTACTTCGTCTCCGCGGAGGCCCACAACCGCTGGCGCGGCGACCTCGCCTACGACCAGTATCCGATGCGACGGATCGCCTCCGTGCAGCTTTTCGCGCCGGTTTCTTAGACCTCGGCGATCGGATCGACGATCATGCCGAGCACGCCGTCCAGGAGGTAGCCGAGCCTTTCCGCTTCCTCGGGCGAGCGGGTCACGAGCTGGTCTCCGGTGAGCGGGTGCACGGCGCTGAAGAGATGGCTGCTGCCGGGAACGGCGTCTCTCCGCAGCCAGCCGAGCACGACTCCCTCGTCGGCGGAGAGGCGGCGGGTGCGGGGGCTGCGGAGGAGGTGGCCGAGTCGAACGGTCGCGCCCATGTGCGGCCCGGCCTGACCCCGCCGGGTCGCGAGGAGTCGCCTCGCCGCCCAGAGGCCGATCCTCGCCGGGTGGCGAAGGGGCCGGCTGGGGCGCATCAGGTCGGAGACGAGCCGGCCGTCGTCACGCACCCGCAGGGCGACCAGTCCGGGACCCCCGTGACCGTAGAGGAACCCGAGGCGAAAATCCTCAGCGTCCCCACCACCCCCCGCCGAATAACGGTGCCGCCAGGGGTCCTCGGCGTGCCGTCGCAGCTCGGTCAGCCGCCACGGGCCTTTGTGAATCACATCGCGGGCGCGCGGCAGGATCGGGATCGGCTCGATGAACCCCAGTCCTTCAATTGGCTCGGCGCCGTAGAGCAGCGGGTCATCCGGCCCCGCGACCAGCACGCGTTGCCCGCTGTCCGGCACGCGGCGAAGCTCGAGCCCCTCCAGCTGCGGCAAGGGCTGCTGCTCGAGATATCCGAGACCGTAGTGCCCCTCAGGCAGCTCGCCTTCCTCGTCGGTCATCTCGAAGCCGTGATTGGCAAGGACCAGCCTCCGCAGGCCGGGAGCCGGGAAGAGGTGAACGGCGCCGAGCGACCGCTCGAGGGTGTAACGGGGCGGCGGCTCGCTGTCTTCGCTGACCATTCTCAGTCCCATCTGCAGGTCGACGTGGCGGTAGAGCCGCTTGGTCCGCGGCGGCGTCCATTCCTCGCCTTCGTCCCAGCGCCTCACGGTCCCGGGAGTGAGCTCCGGCAGCCAGGCGTCCTGGTGCCCGAGCATCTCCAGCGTCGCCGCCTCGGCTTCGTCGGAGCCGCCGGGACGGTTCAGGTCGAGCGTCGTGCCGGGCCGTTCCCTCCCTGCCCTTTCAGCGAGAAGCGAAGTACCGGTCGAACCGGCCGGAGCTATCCGCCACTGGACCGGCCCGCGCATCTGCAGCCCGACCACCAGGTCGGCGAGCAGCGAATCCTCCACCCCGGTAGCCACCTCCGCCATCCGCGCCGAGGGAGGGCGCTCGAAGGCGACCGCGGCCGGCTCGGCCTCGCGGCGTTGACGGTCGTCCAGCTGCGACAGGAGGTGGCGCGGCGGGTTCGGTGACTCGGCGAGCACCGTCGTGGGCACACCTGGGTTGGCGGCGAAGCCGTGGATCAGGCGCTCTACGAAGGAGCTCATCTCGAGGAGGGACGCGCAGGAGCGGGGAAGGAGCAAGACCCAGCGACCGCGCGCCATGCCGATCGCCGCCTGCAGCCAGTCGACCGAGGTGGGCTCTCCTTCCACCTGGTGCAGATCGCCGACCAGCTCGGATGCCGCCAGCAGCTCGAAGTCGGAGCAGGTCTGCCTCTCCAGAGCCTTCAGGTCCTGGGGGGCCCAGGCGGCGCCCTCCTGATCGAGCAGGACGATGCTCAGCCCCGGCGCCCAGCGCTTCTTGATCTCGCCGCGGTTCCCGTACAGGCGGGGGTGCCGGGCTTCGATCGTCGCGAAGAACGAATCGGGGCCGAAGTCGACCGCGTTGACTCGGCTCAGGCCCTGCTTGCGGTAGAGGAAGGTCGGGCCGTCCGCATGAATGCCACGAACCCCGCGTTCGGCCAAACCGAGCACCAGGTCCCAGTCCTCATGGCCGACGACGATCTCCTCCGGGTAGCCGATCCCGGTTCCCTCGAAGAGGCGGCGGTCGAAAAGCGCCGGCGCCGGGCAGTAGTTCTGCTCCATCAGAAGCCAGAGGTTGTAGGCGGGGGAGCGCAGATAGTCGTTCTGGTTACCGAAGTGCTGGAGGTGCGGGTAGACGAAGCCGACGTCCTCGGGGGCCTGCTCCAGGTGGGCGACCATCTGCTCCAGCGCCTCGGGCAGCAGCTCATCGTCGGCATCGATCGGAAGGAAGTAGCTGGTCCCCAGCTCCGCGAGTCCGCGGTTCCGCGCCGCGCTGGGGCCGCGATTCTCCCCCTGCCGCACCACCAGCACGTCCGGGTCCGCGTCGAGCCGCGCCAGCGCCTCGACGGTCTCCGGATCGTCGGATCCGTCATCGACGACGACGATCTCGGCAGCCGCCAGCGTCTGCGCCTTGATCGATGCGATGCAGGCGTCGAGGAAGATGCCGTGGCGGTAGCAGGGCACGACGACGCCCACGGTCCGCTCCGGGGGAGGGTCTCGGTCGAGCCTCAGCGGCGGCAACTCCGGGACGGTCTCTCCGGGCTCCTCCTCGCCGAGCAAGACCTTGTTGCGCCAGTGGCTGCTCGCCGTGCGCCGCGCCAGCAGGCGCTCGTAGAGCTCGCCGTGGCGACGCCCCATGTCCGCGAGCGAGAAGTCCTCGAGCATCCGGCGGCGGGAGCGCTCCCCCATCTGCCGGCGCCGATCCCCTTCGCGAAGCAGGGAGACGATCGCCTCGGCGTAGGCCTCGGCGTCGTCGCGGGGCTCGACCAGCACGCCGCTGTCGGCGTCCATGAACTCACGGTTTCCGGGCAGCGCGGGAGCGACCACCGGCACCCCCATCGCGAGCGACTCGTAGATGACGTACGGCACGCCCTCGTAGACGCTCGTCATCAGCATCAGGTCGCTGCTCCGGTACCAGCGCGGCATCTCCTGCGACGGCGGGTGCCAGGAGATGGCGTCGGCGACGCCGAGCTCCTCCGCCCGCTCGCGGAGGGTGGCCGCCAGGTGCCCGTCGCCGACGAAGTCGAGGACGAACTCTCCGCCGCGATCGCGCACGCGGCTGAGCACGTCCAGCGTCAGCATCGGGTCCTTCTGCTCGACCAGCCGCCCGGGCCAGAGGATGCGAGGGACGCCGTCGCCGCCCAGATCGAGTGGATCGACCCGCTCCGGGTTGAACTCCTCCTCGGCGTCCACCCCGGAATGGATCACCTCGATCCTGCTGGCCGGGATCTCGTAACCCTCGACGATCTCCTTCAGGTGCTCGCTGGTGACCGAGAACGAGTCGACCAGGTTGCCGTAGCGGCGGGTCACGTAGCGGACGTAGCCGACCTGGTTCGGTTCCTCGGCGTGCAGCTGGACGACCACCGCAGGCGGTTCGGGCAGGCAGGTCATGTCTGCAAGCAGGTCGAACCCGAGGCGCGAGTTCATGATGTGCACCACCCGCACGCCGCGGCTCTCGATGAAGCCGAGGATGAATTCCGGGAAGGATCCTCCGGGCATCAGATCGGGCAGGTCCCAGACCTCCTCCGCGTAGGGCTCGACATGGTGAAGCCACCTGTTCGGCGATGGCTGCGTGGTGATCAGCGACGGCGCCCAGCGATCGCGATCGATGTGCTTGAACCAGTCGATCGTCCCCTTGTCCGACCCGCCGAGGTCCACCCAGGGGGCGATATAGAGGATCGGGGTGGGCCCACTGCTCACGGGGCGCATCATAGGAATCGCGGGGTCGGGTCAGTACGCGGAGGACAGATAGAGCGGACCGGGGACGAAGCCATCGACCACTTGCCGGCAGGAGGCCCGGCTGTGCGGATGGGCCTCTCGTCCAGTCTGCAGATCGATCAGCAGGGCGGACCGGTAGGGCGCCGTTACCTGCGGTACTCCTGGGCCCACAAGAGCGACCCACCCCTGCCGGCAGATCAAATGCCGTTCCGGAAGGATCGGAACGGTGTGGAGGCTCATGTCTTCGTAGCCCAGCTTCACCATCCCGTCCAGGTCCCAGGTCGCGCCCAGGATCGGCACTCCCAGAGTCTGGTAAGCCGGATAGGAGCCGGCGAAGATAGTCGTATCGTGCGGGAGCCGGGGCCGATCGGCCTCCAGCCTTTCGATCGCCGTGTTCTCTGCACGGTACGCCGTGTCCCAAATCGAGATGTGCCGGCGCAGGACGTGGGTGTACGACGCAAGCAGGGCGAGCCCGAGTAGAAGTGCGACGGTGGCGCCGACCAAAGCTCGTCTTCCCGGGAGAGCCCCGGCAGCCAACGAGCTGACGACGCCGAAGGCGCTGTAGACCGCGGTCACCAGGCCGAACGCCGCCAAGCCGTTGACCCGATTGGTCATCCCGTAGACACTCGGCGTGTAATACGGATCGGCCGGGATGAACATCATCCAACCGAGCGCCGCGAGGGCAAGGCCGCCAACCAGGAGGAACAGCCACTCGCGCAGCCCCCAGCTCCCCCGCTCGGTGAAACGACGACCGCGGAACAGGTAGGCGGCTACCCCGACGCCAAGCGTGAGCATGAGTACGCAGAGAACCAGCGTCGTCCGCTGGGAGCCGATCGGAAGGCCGGCACGACCGAGGATCGTCCCCCCATTGGTGACGATGATCTTCAGATGGTCGATGTCGCCCGATAGGCCCGACGGGGACCGGTTCGTGTGCACCGCGACCCAGATCGCGCCGGCGCCGGCGACGGCGATGTCGATCAGCCACCTCGCCCTTGCCCGGCGCCAGCCCACGAGGACGCAGTAGAGAAGCCCGGCGCAGGCGATCAAGGGGATGGTCACCTCGTAGGTGAGAATCGAAAGCAGGTACAGGATCGCCGCTGCCGCGTGCCATTTCCACTCCCGCCGCCGCAGGCCCACCAGCGCGACGAACAGGCCAGTCATCATGAAGAGAATGGAGAGGGTCTCCTGATCTGCCGTTGCCCACAGGCGGGTTGAATCCGACCAGGGGAAGACGATGGTCAGAGCGGCGATCACCAGCGCGTGTACCCATGGGACGCCAACCGTGCGCAGAACTGCATAGAACATCGTCGCCGCGAGCATCGCCAGCGCCGCCGCCCAGGCCAGGTGGTAAGCGGCATGCGTGCCGAAGGCAAAGAACGTGAGGGGCACGTAGAGCACCAAGACCGGCCGGTAGATGGTCAGGCTGGCGAAATATGAGAGCGCCTCGCCGAGGTGATGGCCGCCAGGGGGCTGCAGGGAGCCGGCCGCGTTCGCCCAATCGTCCATGTAGAACCCGCCATGCCGGATGTGGGGCCACAGCGCCGCGGCGGTCACCAGGCTCAGGCCGAGCAGGGCGAGAAGGAACTCCAGTCGGGTAAATGGTCGCCGCAGCGCGAGAGCACCGCGAGCGCCAGCGGGACGGGCTTCCTCGCCGCTGGGCTGGACACCGATCGCGTCGGCCTCCCTCGTTACCGCCACCCGGCGGCGACCTCCTCGACGAACGCCTCGTACTCGCGGATGTAGTCGTCCGGATCGTAGGGATGAGAGGCGAGCACCAGCAGCACGGCGTCCTCGTCGTAGCGGTACTGGCTTGCCCACACTCGCGGAGGCACGTAGAGCCCGATGGTCGGCTCGTCGAGGACGACTTCGCTGCGACTCTCCCCGTCGTCCACGGCGACGTTCACCTGGCCCGAGACGCAGATCAGGAACTGGTGGCAGGTTCGGTGGGCGTGCTCGCCGCGGACCTCCCGGCTCGGAACGTCGTAGACGAAGAACCAGCGTCGGGGCACGAAGGGGATGCCCTCGCTCGGCAGCTCTCCCGCGGTGAGGCGCCCACGCAGATCCGAGAACTCGGCGAATCGCTCGACATGAACGTCGGCGACGGGGATCTGCTCGCGTCCCGGGCCCTTGCCGACGGGAGTCGGCGCCACGGCCGCCGACGAGGCCGCTTCGGCGTACCCATGGATACGGGCGGGGTTGCCGCTGACGATCGCGTTGGGCGGGACCGGGCGGGTGACGACCGCTCCGGCCCCGACCATCGCCCCCCGGCCGATCTCTATCCCGGGGAGGATGGTCGCGTTGGCGCCGATCGAGGCGCCGCTGCGGACCACGGTCTTCGGGTGCTCGTCGAGCCATGCCCTGCTGCGAGGGAACGGATCGTTGGTGAAGGTCGCGTTCGGCCCCACGAACACGTCGTCCTCGAGCTCGACCCCGTCCCAAAGCTGCACTCCCGACTTGATCGTCGCCCGATCGCCGACGATCACACCGCCCTCGACGAAGACGCCGTCGCAGATATTGCAGTCGGCGCCGACTCGAGCACCGGGCAGGACATGGGCGAAGGCCCAGATCCGCGTGCCGGAACCGATCTGGTCCGACTCGCAAATTCCCTGCTCGTGTACGAAAACGTCATCCATCGGCGTCGGCCGCGCGGAACTCCAGCACCTCGCGCACGATCGCACCGGGGCGGCCCTTAGAGGTCTCATACGCACGGTACACGTAGGAGCCGATGATGCCGAGACCGATCATGTTGAAGCTGCCGAAGAGGACGATGACCAGGATCGTCGCCGTGTAGCCGGGGACCGAGACGGCCCCTGCGGCCTTCGCAATGACGACGAGGAGGGCGAGCAGCGAGCCGAGGAAAAGACCGATGAGACCGACGAGCCAGAGCAGCCGCACGGGGAGATCGGTGAAGGCGAAGACGCTGTCGCTCAGGTACCTGAGCTTCCTTCCCAGCGTCCAACCGCTCTTTCCAGTCGACTTGCGCCGCTCGTAGGGCACGAGTCGGCGGCGAAATCCCACCCAGAAGAGCTGCCCGATCAGCGAGGTGTGGACGGACTCCAAAGAGCAGATCACGTCCCGCACCGACGCCCGGCAGGCGAAGACGTCGGCGCCGCCGGAGGGGATCTCGCTGAGAACGAACTTTCGATAGAGCAGCCAGTAGAGCTTGGAGAACGCGTCGCCGCGATCTTCGCGAACAGCACGTTCGCCGACCACCACATCCACATCTTCGGTGCGCAGCCGCTCCAGGAACTCGACCGCCAGCTCGGGCGGCTCCTGCAGGTCGGCAGCCATCACGGCGATCAGCTCGCCACGGGCCAGGCTCATGCCGGTCCTGATCGCCGCGAAGGATCCGAAGTTGCGCGAATGGTCGACCACCTGGGCCTCAAGCTCAGCGCCCTCCAGCGCCGCCACCAACCTCGTGCGCGAGTCGTCCGGACTGCCGTCGACCACGAAGACGACCTCGAAGCCGCCCTCGGTGCTATCGCGGATGCCCTGGACCGCCTCCACTAGCGGACCTATGGTCTCGCTGTTCCCGTAGACGGGGATGACGAGGGAGTTGCGAGGGATGCTCACGCGCAGGCCGCCCAACACACCTCGACCACGTTCTCCACCTCGTCGTCGGTGAGGTAGGCGTGGAGGGGGAGCGATATCTCCCGTTCTGACAAGCGCCGCGCCACCGGCAGCGGGCCAAGGCACTCGCCGATGCCCCTTGCCGCCCGCTGATCCGGACAGAGGAACGGGTAGTGCCGGCCGACCGCGACTCCATTCGCCCGCAGCTCCGCCGCGACCGCGGCCGGGTCGCCATCGGCCACCTCCACCGCGAAGAGATGGCAGGCCGACGGCCCCGAGATGGCCTCGACCGGGTTCAGTCTGGAGCCTCTCAGGGCATCCGCATAGCGCTTGGAGATTGCCCGCCGGCGCGCGAGCCAGCTGTCCAGCCGAGGCAGCAGCGCGGATCTGAGGATCGCCGCCTGCAGCTCGTCAAGCCGGCTGTTGAGGCCGAGCTCGGTGTGTTCATAACGGTCGATCTGTCCGTAGTCGCGCATCGCTCCGGCCCTTGCCGCCAGCCCCTCGTCCGCGGTGAGGACGACGCCGCCGTCCCCCATCGCTCCGAGGTTCTTGGTCGGGTAGAGGCTGACCGCCGCGGCAGCCCCGACCGTTCCAGTGGGGCGGCCGTCGCGCTCGGCGCCAGCGGACTGGGCACAGTCCTCGATCACGACCACCCCGTGCTCCCGCGCGAGGCGCTCCAACCGAACGGGGTCGAGCGGGTGCCCGTAGAGGTGCACGGGCAGGACCGCCCGGATCGTCGGGGCCTCCCGCAGCGCGGCGTCGGCGAGCTCCAGGTCGAGGCCGCCGCTCTCCTCGACGTCGCACCAGACCGGCTGGGCGCCCGCCCGGACGATCGCCAAGGTGGTCGCAAAGGCGGTCAGCGGCGTCGTCAGGACCCGGTCGCCAGGCGCGACGCCGGCGCACCGGAGCGCGATCTCGAGCGCGTCGAGGCCGCTGGCGACCCCGACAGCGTGGGACACCCCCCACCAGTCGGCGAACTCACGCTCGAACGCGCGCACCTCCTCGCCGAGCACCAGCCAGCCGCTGCGCCCGACCCGGTCCACCGCGGCCAGCACGTCACCGCGGACGTCCTCCCACTGGCGAGCGAAGTCGTTTGCCGCGACCCGCGACGGAGGATGCTGGACCACCGCGCCAGATTAACGAGGGAGGGGGATCAGAGAAGCTCCGCGATCCGCGGCGCCTCGCGACGGAACACCCAGGCGCCGAGAACGCAGACGACGACGTAGATCGTCGTCGCCGGGAGGATGTGCAGCCAACCGCCCGCGGCGGCAATGGCGCTCGGCGCCCCCGGTTCGATCATCCAGTGCCGCGCCTGCTCGAAGATCAGCGTCAGCGGGTTGGCGAGGAGGACGTCGCGCAGGAAGCTCGGCCCGATGATCTCCAGGGGATAGATGATCGGGGTCGCGTACATGAGCACGGTCGCGAGGACGGTCCAGATGATCGCGACGTCGCGGAAGCGGACGTTGAGCGCTGAGAGCAGCAGCGAGACGCCGCAGGTGAGGACCAGGAGCAGGAGCAGGATGACCGGGAAGAGGAGCCAGGTCCAGGTCGGGTCGACCCCGAAGGCAAGGATGAAGATGAAGACCACGATCAGGTTGAGCCCGAGCGTGAAAAGACCGATCAGGACAGACGACAGCGGTATGACGAGGCGCGGGAACTGGGTCTTGCGCACGATCCCCTCCTGGGCGAGAACCGAGCCGACGGCGACGCCGGTGGCTTCCTGGAAGAAGCCGAAGAGGACGACGTTGAAGAGGAGAAGCACCGGATAGAACTCGATGCTGTTGCCGAGTTTGACGATCCGGGTGAAGACGACGAGCAGCACCGCGAAGAGCAGCAACGGCCGCACCAAAGACCAGAGGTAGCCGAGGAAGGTGCCGAAGAACGTCTTCTTGAATTCGTTCAGCGAGATCAGCCAGAGCAGGTCGAAGAAGCGGCGGGAACCGCCGCCGAGGGCCGAGGGGCCGTGGACCTCCTGCAGCTCGAGGCGAGCCGGGTCGGCGTTCACTCGATCACCGCCCGGAGGTCGTGGTCGACCGCGACCACGCCGGTGACGTCGGAGCCGTAGACGACAAAGTCGAGCACGTGCGGTGAGTGCAGGACCAGGTTGGCGTAGTTGTGGTTGCGGTGGACCCAGCACTTGAGCACGTAGCGACCGGGCGCGAGGCGGTTTTCGATCTCGCCGCTGACCCGAACCCGTTGGCCGGGCTCGAGCTTGTCCGGCAACCCGACGTCGAGCTGCAATCCCACCCCCGCGACCTGGATGTCGTCGGCGTTCGTCAGCGCGAACCCGAAGGTCGGCCCCTCCACCTCCCGCCGGGCCTCGAAGACGGCCGAGAGGCGCAGCGGCGCCTTCGCCTCAACCGTCGTCGCCTGCGCGCCGTCCTCGCTCTGGAGCTGAGCCTCGACGAGGACGACGTCGGCGGTGCCCCCGGTTTCCCCGGGAGCGGTCGGCGCCTGCTCGAAATTAAGGCGGAGGTACCTCCTCGCGACTCCGTGCGGGTCGCCTGAGGCCTGCACCGTCCCGTCGTGGAGCAGCATCGCCCGGTGGCAGTAGTGCTCGACCGCGTTCATGTCGTGGGTGACGAGGACGACGGTGCGGTCGGAGTCGCGCATCTCGTGAAAGACGTCGGCGCACTTCTGCTGGAAGGAGGCGTCGCCGACCGCGAGCACCTCGTCGATCAGGAGGATCTCGGCGTCGGACTGGATCATCACCGAGAAGGCCAGGCGGACGAGCATCCCGGAGGAGTAGTTCTTCAATTTCATGTCGACGAATTCCTCGAGTTCCGCGAACTCGAGGATCGCGGGGAGACGCTTCCTCGCCTCATCGCGGTGCAGCCCCATCATCACGCCGTTCAGCTCGACGTTCTCGCGGGCGGTGAGGTCGGGGTTGAAGCCGACCCCGAGCTCGATGAACGGCGCCAGGCGGCCCGCCATCCTCACCCGCCCGGCGTCCGCGGCGTAGATGCTGGCGAGGATCTTCAGCAGCGTGCTCTTGCCCGAGCCGTTGCGGCCGACGATGCCGAAGAACTCCCCCCGATGGACGTCGAAGGAGACGTCCCGCAGCGCCCTGAGCTCGCGGAACTCCCGCTTCGAGAAGGTCGTCAGCCGCTCCTTCAGCGAGTCGACCTTGTGAGTCGGGAGACGGAACGACTTGTCGATCCCCCGCGCCTCGATCGCCACCGGCCCTTGGGCCTGGTCCCGGCGGACGCCCGACGCCGGCGTCGGGTTATCGGTCTCGACCGCCATCGGCAGATAACTTACCGGCGTGGCCACTGGCGCCGAGGGCCTTTCCGGCCACCCAGCAGGGAAATTCGAAGCAGAGAGGGCGGGAATCGGCAACGCCGTCCTGATCCTCCTGATCTGGCTGGTCGGCGCCTCGGCCTGCCTGCTCCTCTACTGGGGCTCGAAGCTCAGCTTCCTGCTCGACGACTGGGAGTTCCTCGTCTACCGGCGCGGCTTCAACGCCCACACGATCCTCGACCCGCACGGCGAGCACATCGCGGTGGCGCCGATCCTGATCTACAAGGCGCTGCTGGCGACGGCGGGGATGAGCTCGGCGCTGCCGTTCCGCGTCGTCTCGACGGTGCTCTTCCTGCTCAGCGCGGTGCTGCTGTTCGCCTACCTGCGCCGACGGGTCGGGCAGTGGCCGGCGCTCGCGGGGGCCGCGATCGTCCTCTTCCTCGGCGCGGCCTGGGAAGACCTGCTCTGGGCCTTCCAGATCGGCTACTTCGGCTCGATGGCGGCGGGCCTCGGCATGTTGCTGGCGCTGGAGCGGCGCGATCGGCTCGGCGACCGGCTCGCCTGCGCGCTGCTCGCGGTATCGATCCTCTTCTCCAGCCTCGGCCTCCCCTTCGCGGCCGGCGCCGCCGTCCAGGTGCTGCGGCGGCCGGATCGCTGGCGGCGCCTCTACGTGGTCGCGATCCCGCTCGCGATCTACGCCGCCTGGTGGCTCGGCTGGGGACACACGGCGGAAAGCTCGCTCACCTTCACCCACGTCGCCCAGACCCCCCTCTACGTCCTCGACGGGATCGCCGCCTCGCTGGGCTCGCTGTTCGGGCTCGCGACGCCGGCGCTGGGGGTGCCGGCGGGTGGGCTCGAATGGGGGCGGCCGCTGGCCGTGGTCGCGATCCTCGCGGCGACTTGGCGCATCCACCGGCTCGGCCGCGTCCCCGACCAGCTCTGGGTCGTCCTCGCGGTCGGGGCGACCTTCTGGATCCTCGCCGGCTTCAACCAGATGCCCGGCAGGGAGCCGACCGCCAGCCGCTACCAGTACGTCGGCGCGATCTTCGTCCTCCTCGTCGCGGCGGAGCTGCTGCGCGGCGTCCGCCTCGAGTGGCGGCTGGCGGTCCCGGTCGCGATCGGGATCGCGGTCGCCTCGATCGCCAGCAACGTCGTCTACCTGCACGAAGCCTATGCCGACAACTACCACCCGGTCAGCCAGCTGGAGAAAGCAGGGCTGGGGGCGATCGAGATCGCCCGCGACACGGTCGAACCGGGCTTCGCGCTGACCGATGAACTGGTCGGGACCGGGTTCGTCCACGTCGAAGCGGGGCCGTACCTGGCCGCCCGCGACGAATACGGCTCTCCCGCCTACAGCGACGCCGAAATCGCGGAAAGCTCGGCGGAAGCCAGGTTCGCGGCCGACAAGGTGCTGTTCGGGGCGCTGCGGATGGGCCTCGCGCCGGTGGAGGCCTCCGCGCTCCCCGGGCTCCCCCCGACCGAGGCCAAGCCCGACGCCGCAGGGGTCGTCTCGATCCCCGCCCGCGGCTGCGTCTCGGTGACCTCGCAGGGAACCTCGTCACCCCTGCTGAGCCTGCCCCGTACCGGGGTCGCGATCCGAGCGGAGGGCGCGCCGATCGGCGAAGTCAAGCTGGCCCGCTACGCGAGCGGGGACTTCCCGATCCTGATGACCGAAGGCATCGCCGCGGGCGGCACGGCCGAAGTCGCGATCCCCCCCGATCGCTCCACCGTGCCCTGGAAGATGCAGCTCCAGACCGCCGGCTCGGCTACCGTCTGCGGCCGATCCGAAGACGACCAAGGACGACGATGAACTACGAACGCCTCTACCGGTACCGCTTGCGCCACATCGACCAGGGACGGCGCCACGCCGTCTGGACCGAGGTCGCCCCCCATGTCCACCGCCTCATGGGCTCACCCGAAAGGGTCTTGGACCCGGCGGCCGGGAGGGGCGAGTTCATCGGCGCGGTCCCCGCCGCGGAGACCTGGGCGGTCGACGAGGTCGACTACCCCGAGGCCGCCCACAAGCCCACGACGCGGGTCATCACCTCCTCGATAATGGACGCCGAGCTGCCCCCAGAGCATTTCGACGGGGTCTTCGTCTCGAATTTCCTCGAGCACCTTGCGGACCAGAACGCAATCGCCGCGTTCCTCGAAAAGATGCATGCGGCGATGGCCGCGGAGGGCAGGATCGCGATCATGGGGCCGAACTACCGCTATTGCTCGAACGAGTACTGGGACTGCGCCGACCATCACGTCGCGCTCACCCACGTCGCGATCACCGAGCACCTGTATGCCGCGGGTTTCGAGCCGGAGCGGGTGGTGCCGCGCTACCTTCCCTACTCGTTCCGAGGCGTCCTTCCCGCGTCCCGGACCCTGACCAGTCTCTACCTGCGCCTCCCGCTCGCCTGGAGGGTCCTCGGCAAGCAGTTCCTGGTGATCGGCAGGCGATGACCGTGACCCTCTCGGTCGTCATCCCCGCCCACAACGAGGAGGGATCGGTCAGAGGCACCGTCGAGGGCATCCTCGCCACCCTGACCCGCGAGCAGATCGATCACGAGATCCTGGTGGTCGACGACTCCAGCTCCGACCGGACCGCCGAGATCGTCGAGGAGATCCACCAGCGCAGCTCCCAGGTCCGCTGCATCCGCTCCGAATACGACCCTGGCTTCGGCCTGGCGGTAAGGACCGGGCTCGAGCGGTTCGAGGGGGACGCGGTGGCGATCGTCATGGCCGACGGCTCGGACAGCCCTGAGGACCTCGTCGCCTACCACCGGCTACTTGAAGAGGGCTATGAGTGCGCCTTCGGCTCCCGCTTCGTGCGCGGATCGAGAGTCACCGACTATCCCCGCTCGAAGCTGATCCTCAACCGGATCGTCAACTTCGGCATCCGGGTGCTCTTCCGCCACGGCTACAACGACACCACCAACGCCTTCAAGGCCTATCGCCGGGAGGTGATCGAAAGCGTCCAACCGCTGCTCTCGAACCACTTCAACCTGACCGTCGAGCTGCCACTTAAGGCGATCGTGCGTGGGTTCAGCTACGGGATCGTGCCGATCTCCTGGTCGAACCGTAAGGCGGGAGTCTCGAAGCTGGCGCTGAACGAGATGGGCAGCCGCTACCTGTTCATCGTCCTCTACGTCTTCCTCGAGCACCACCTCAGCCGCGGCGACTACCGCCGCGATCCGTAGATTGCCGCGCGTGCGGGGAGGGTCAGACAGCGTGGCGGGGCACCGATTCCGCCACCCCGCCACGCCGCTGCTGGGAGCGGCGATGCTGGCCTCCGGCGTCCTCCTCGTCGCCCTCGGCGCGCGGCTCAGCTTCCTGCTCGACGACTGGGTCTTCATCCTCTACCGGCGCGGCTTCAACCTCGACGCCTTCATGCGACCCGACAACGAGCACTTCGTCGCCGGTCCTGTCGCGATCTGGAAGCTGCTGCTCGGAGCCTTCGGAATGGGCTCGACCGTTCCGTTCCGGGTCGTCTCCACCGCCCTCTTCCTGGTCGGCGTCTGGCTGACGTTCGTCTGGATGCGGCGGCGGGTCGGCGAATGGGCGTCGCTGTTCGCGGCGGTCCTCGTCCTCTTCCTCGGCGCCGCCTTCGACGACCTCCTCTGGTTCTCCTCGATCACCTTCCTCGGGTCGATGGCATTCGGCCTCGGGATGCTGGTCGCCCTCGACCGCCGCGACCGGGTCGGCGACCGCTGGGCGTGCGCCCTGCTGGTCGGGTCGCTGCTCTTCTCGAGCCTCTGGCTCGCCTTCGCCGCCGGCGCCGCGCTCGACGTCGTCCTGCGCCGGGAGGAGCGGCCCTGGGGCGGGCGGGCCTACGTCGTGGTCGTGCCGGCGCTCCTCTTCGCCGCCTGGTGGCTGGGCTGGGGGCACACGGCCGAAAGCGCCCTCTCCCTCCACAACCTCGCCACCACCCCGCTCTACGTGCTCGATTCGATCGCGGCGGCGATCGCCGCGCTGCTCGGTCTGGCGATCCCGGTCGAAGGGGCGACCGCGGCCAACGGCCTCGACTGGGGGCGGCCTCTGGCGATCGTCCTGATCGGCCTGGCCGCCTGGCGGATGAGCCGGCTCGAGCGGATCCCCCGCTCGCTCTGGGTCGTGCTGGCGATCGGGCTCGCCTTCTGGGCCCTCGGCGGCCTCGACGTCAAGGTGGGAAGAGCCGCATCGGACAGCCGCTACCAGTACCCCGGCGCCGTCTTCGTCCTGCTTTTCGCGGCCGAGCTGCTGCGGGGCGTGCGGCTCGATCGGCGCCTCCTGGGGCCAGCGATCGTCGTCGTCGGCGCCGCCGTATTGGCGAACGTGACCTTCCTGCACGAGGCCTACAAGAGCTACCTGGGGACCAGCCAGCTGGAGCGGGCGGACCTGGGCGCCGCGGAGATCGCCCGGGACACGGTCGAACCGGGCCTGGTACTCAGCGAAGACATCGCCGACACGGGCTATGTCTCGGTCGACGTCGGCTCCTATCTCTCCGCCCGCGACGCCTTCGGCTCGCCGGCCTACGACGCCGAGGAACTCGCCGCCGCGCCGGAAGCGGCGCGCACCGCCGCCGACAAGGTGCTGGCCGCGGCCCTGCGGATCGAGCTGACGCCAGCACAGGGGCGACCCGAGACCGCTTCGCCTCCACCGCGCCTGATCAGCGCCGGTGAGGTGCGGCCGGCGGCCGGCGGCTCCTGCGTCGTCGTGCAGTCGATCCCCGTTGCGCCAACGATTCTGGAGCTCCCCCCCGGCGGGGTCTCGCTTCGCCCCGCGGGAGAAGTCGAGGCCCGCCTCCGCCGCTACGCGCCCTCGTTCCCGGTCGACGCCGGGGCGCTGACGCCCGATCGATGGAGCTCGCTGGCGATCCCGACCGACCGCTCCCGCCGCAGATGGCAGCTGAAGCTGGTCGGCTCGGCCACGATCACCGCCTGCGGGCTGGCGGGATGACGGCCAGGGAGGGGCGGCTTCGCCGGCTCGGCGGCTTCCTCGCCGAGCCGCGGGGCGCCTGGATCGCGCTCGGGACCGCGATGGCGCTCTCCGGCGCGTTGATCCTCTACGCGGCCAACGGCGAGACCTTCGACATCGACGAGTACTTCTACTTCGGCCGCCTCGTCGGCGACTCCGGCCGCATCGTCGAATACCACTCGCTCTCGCTCGGCTACCTCCTCGGCCCCTACAACGGCCACCTGCAGCTCGGCGGCAAGCTGATCTACGAAGCCCTCTTCGCGGTCTTCGGAACCAACTACGTCGCCTTCGAGCTCGCCAACGTGGCCGCGCTCTGCGCCTGCGTTGCGCTCGTCTTCGAGCTGACCTGGCGCCGGGTCGGGCCGCTCGCCGCGCTGCCGCCGTGCGTGCTGCTGCTGTTCCTCGGCTTCGCCCGCGAGGTGCTGCTGTGGCCGTTCGACATGCACACGCTGGTCTCGCTTGCGGCGGGGCTTGGGGCGATGACGGCGCTGCGCCGCGACGATCGGCGAGGGGACGTCCTCTGCTGCGTGCTGCTGACCGCCTCGATCGCGACGATCGAGCTCGGGCTCGTCTTCGCGGTCGGCGCCGCCGTGTCGGTTGGCCTTCGCTCCGACCGCCTGCGCCGCGCCTGGATCTTCCTCATCCCGCTCGCGCTCTACGCGGCCTGGTGGATCTGGGCGCGCCACTTCGACCAGAGCCAGGTGGTCGGCTCGAACGTCCCGCTGGCGCTGAAGACCTACCTCGACGCGCTCGCCGCGGTGATCGGCGCGCTGACGGCGACCGTTCCCGTCGAACCGGCGACCTACTCGATCTCCGTCACCGGCTTCGCCGAGGCGCTGGCGGTCCTTGCCGCGATCGGCCTGGTTGCGCGGCTCTGGCGGGGCCCGGTCACCCGGCAGCTCTGGATCTGGCTCGCGGTGCTGATCGCCTACTGGGCCTTCCTCACCGTCGCGGCGAGGCCGCCGGAGGGCTCCCGATACGTCTTCCCCGGCGCGGTCTTCGTCCTCCTCGTCGCCGCCGAGGCGGTTCGCGGCCGCGCCTCGGCGCGCCTCACCGCGGCGATCGCGGTCGTGGTCCTCATCGCCTTGCCGGCAAACGTCGGGCAGCTCCTCGACGGCCGCGAACACGACACCCTGCACGCGGACGCGGGCGTCAGCCGCACCGAGTTCGCGATGGTCGAGCTGGCGCGCGACCGGGTCGAACCGTCCTACGTCGTCTCCTCGGACCCCCGCGTCTCCGAAGCCGGCGGCGGCCTCTTCATCGGCCTGCCCGCCGCCGCGTACCTCAGCGGCGCCGAGCGCAACGGCTCCCTCGGATACTCGCTGCCGGAACTGCGGAGGCAATCCGAAGATCGGCGGCGGCTGGCCGATGTCGCCCTGGTCGGTGCGCTCCGGCTGGCGCTGCGGCCGGCCAGCCCGAGCGCCGCCGAGCCGCAGGACTGCGTCACGGTCGCCCCGCGCCCCGGCGCCTCGACGACGCAGCTGAAGCTCTCCACCGGCCGCACCCTCCTGCTCGCCCACGGCTCCAGCCCGATCTCGGTCGCCGTCCGCCGCTTCGCGTCGAGCGGATCGGGGGTCGCGATCGCCAACCTGCAGCCGGGTGGCTGGGTCAGCCTCAGCCTCCCCCGCGACGCGGCGCGGGACCCCTGGCACGCGATCCTCGGCGGCTCGGCGACCGTCTGCTTCCCGTAGAGCGGCCTGACGAACCGGCTAGCGGCAGACCTCGATCGGCCCGCTGGCGAAAACCCGCCACGGCCGCGGATCGCCGTCCTGGGGGATCTTCAACAGACCCCACCCCCCGGGCGCGATCTTCGCCAGGGTCACGCTCGCTTTCCCGGCCTTGCCGAAGCGGCTCAGGCCCACCGCGACCGTCCGCCCGTTCGGGGTGCCAAGCAGCGCCCCCTCCCGGGGGAGCGTGAAGGCGCCGCCTCCGGCCCCCTCGCCGGGACTCCTCACCGCACACGAAGCCGGGTCGGCCGGCGGCGCGGACGGGCGCAGGCGGGTGCGCAGAGCGCCGATCAGGGTCACGTCGGCGATCCTGCGAAGGGCGGGGCCGAGCCGCGGGATCTGGCTGAGCGGGTACCCGATCGAGCCGACTTCGGCCGCGGCGCGGAGGTAGTCGCCGGCGGGCAGCGGGGTGAACGTGGCGCCGCCGACATCGGTTACCGGGGTTTCGCGGCCGGGGGCGTATTCCGGGTCCACATGGCCGCGAGCCAGATCCAGCATCGCGTACTCGGTCCGGCCGACTTCGCCGTCGTTCCGCTGCGGGCCCCGACCGTCATAGAGCTTCGCGACATTGGGCGCGATCGCGAGCGCGACGACGCAGCCGGCGACGATCAGCCCGGTGCGCGGGATCCGGATCCCGTTCAGCGCGTCGGCGGCGACCAGCAACGTCAATACCGCGCCGGCGAATATGTATCGAGAGGAATCGGGCCCGCGGCCGCCGAGGGCGATCAGCGCCCAGTACGACAGCAGAACCCCGAGGAAGGCCCAGAGCGAGGGGGGAAGGCCGCCCCGCGCGAGGCGGATTCCGAGGGCCACGACCGCCAAGCCGGCGATCGCCATCGCTCCCGCCGTGACTTCGGTGATCGGCTGGGGCACCCCCGGCCCGGTTGGGTTGACGCCAAAGATCGACCCGCTCACCGCCGCCAGCGCGTTGGTCAGGTCGATCGGGATCAGCCGCACATTCGAGAGCAGGATGTTGGACTGATCGAAGTGGCGCGCCCAGAGCCACCAGCAGCCGTAGAGCGCGAGCGGGATGAGGAAGATCCAGAAGCGCTCCCAGCGGTCCTCCCTCAGGAGCACGGAGATGGCGATCCCGACCGCGAAGGCGAGGCCGAGCTCGATCATCCCGATCGAGAGCGCGAGCAGGGCGCAGGCCGCGAGCTCTCCTCGGAGATCCCCGCGCTCCAGCATCAGGAGCGCGCCGAGGCCGAAGGCCAGCGCATAGGTCGTGTGCATGTCGAAAGCCCAGAGCAGCGGCTCCCAGGCGAATCCGAGGAAGAGAAGCGAGATGCAACCGAGCAGGGCCGGCAGCGGCCCGACTCGTCTCCTCGCCAGCTCGAAGAAGAGGCCGACGCTGATCATCACCCCGGCGACGTTGACCGCGCGGAACGCGGTGTAGTTGCCGCCGAACAGATGGAAGAGCAGCTCGTAGACGAGCTTGCCGAAAACCACAAGATGCCCGTTGCTGGGCGCGAACAGGTATTCCAGGCCGTGCGCGATGGTCAGCTCGCCGCCATGTGCGACGTAATGCGCGTAGTAGAAGAGGTCGTCCGAGGCGAAGCTCAGATCCCTGCCGGCGATCATCAGCCAGGCGGCCGACACGCACATCGCCGCGGCGAGAACGAGCCAGCAGAGGCGGGTGATCCGGGGGCTGCCGCTCACCTGGCGCCCCAGCGCAGCAGCGGGACGCGCCAGATCGCCTCGGCGACGATCGATCCGTTCATCTTCGAGGCGCCTGCCTGCCGGTCGCGAAAGACGATCGGCACCTCGACCACCCTGAAGCCGGCCCGGATCGCCCGGTAGGTCATCTCGACCTGGAAGGCGTAGCCCTGCGCCTCGACCGAGTCGAGGTCGATCGTCTCCAGCACCCGGCGGCGAAAGCACTTGAAGCCACCGGTGAGATCGCGGACCCGCACCCCGAGGACCAGCCTCGCGTAGACGCTGCCGCCGCGGCTGATCGAACGCCGCAGCAGACCCCAGTCGGAGACTCCGCCGCCGGACACGTAGCGGGAGCCGATCGCCAGGTCGGCATGCTCCGCCGCCTCGAGCAGGCGCGGCAGGTCAGCCGGGTCGTGCGAGAAGTCGGCGTCCATCTCGAGCACCAGCGCCGCTCCCCGCGCCAGCGCGTGCCGAAAGCCGGCGACGTAGGCCGGGCCGAGGCCTTCCTTCCGCTCGCGGTGCAGGACGTTGACGTTGCCATGCGCCTCGGCGAGGCGATCGGCGATCTCCCCGGTGCCGTCGGGAGAGCCGTCGTCGACGACGAGGATCTGAGCGTCCGCGGGCAGTTGGGGGCGGATGGAGCCCACGAAGCGCTCGAGGTTCTCCGCCTCGTTGTAGGTCGGCAGGACCAGCCATGCCTGCCCCGCCGCCACGGTCTCCGACATCGGGCGGGATCCTATTGCCCGGTCTCGCTGCCTAGGGCCGCGCTCGCCCGCCGGCCAGCGAGACGAAGGTCCGCCAGGCGGGCTTGGGCTTGAGCTTCGGGCTGGCTCGGAAGAGCCCGACCGAGTCGCAGAAGTTGCAGTAGCCGGTCGCGTCCTTCCAGGAGAACCAGTAGACCTGCTTCAGGTTGAGGCGGCTGCGGTTCGCGATCAGGAAGCGGTAGGACGCGCGCAACTGCCGCACCTGACCCTGGACGCCCTGCTCGAAGGCGACCTGCTGGAAGTCGTTCTGGGAGCCCCAGCCCATCTCGGTGATGTAGAGGCCCGGGCGGTCGTGGTTCTCGACCGTCACCTCATGCATCGCTTCGACCATTTCTTCGAGCGTTTCGGCGTCCACCGCGTAGGGATGGAGAGCGATCCCGTCGAAGCTGCTCTTGATTCCCGGCGACTTGTAGAAGCGTTCGAGGAAGGTCGCCGCCGGCATCCCGCGCGCGCCCTTCGCGGTCGGTTCTCCGAAGAGGCCGGTGAGGACGATCTTCGCGCCGGGCTGCACCTGCTTGATCGCTTTGCTGGAGAGCTTCACCAGCTTCGCGTACTTGGTCGGGGAAACCGGGTAGGCGAAGTAGAAGAAGTTGGCCTCGTTCCAGATCTGCCAGGCCCGTACCGGCAGCGGGCGGGGAATCGCCGGTTCGTAGTTGACGCCTTCCTGGGCGTGCTCGGCCCAGAATTCCCCGCCCGGGCCGTAGCGCTTCACCGCGGCCTGGAGGAACGCCGTCCAGGCGGCTCGCTCGCGGCCGTTGTCGACCGGCAGGGTTTTCGGGTTCGCCAGCCAGCGCGGCGTGCCGCAGATGAAGGGCAGGACTTCGAGCCCGCCCCGGGCGGCGACTTCGATCGCCTGGTCGACCGTCGACCAGTTCAGCGGGCCTCTCGGATGAGCCTGGACTTCCGCCCAGGAGATCGGCACGCGGACGCTTTCGATCCCACCGGCCTTCATGTATTCGACGTCGCGCTGGCCGAGGACGGTCTGCGGGACGATGCCGAAGAAGCCGCGCGGGACCCTGGACGAGGAGGCGCCGCTGCTGATCCCGCTCACCAGCAGAGTGAGGGCGGCGGCGAGGACGATCGCGGCAATTGGTCGGAGATGGCGTCTCATTCGGGTCGTGCAGTGTTGCAAATGGGTTCGGCGGGGAAATGACGATCTGGTGATCGCCTTCTGCGGGCAGAACCCCAGCCAGGCGGCGAAGTATCGCCTGCGCCTACGCGGCGACGGTCCAGCGCTCGAGGTTCTGCTCGTACATCTCCCTGAGGATGTCCTCGATCCCGTATCGCGGCTTCCAGCCGGGGTAGTCGGCTTCGAACGGCGCCAGGTCGGAGATCCACCAGCGGTGATCGCCGATCCGCGGCTCCTCGCCCATCTCCCAGCTCAGCTCGCGGCCGGCGATCCGCTCGCAGGCCTCGATCGCCTCCAGCATCGAGCAGTTGCTGAAACGGCCGCCGCCGATGTTGTAGACGGCCGCCGGGCGGGGCGAGCGGCGGTAGGCGTCGAAGGCGGCGATCAGGTCGGCGCTGTGGATGTTGTCCCGCACCTGCTTGCCGGCGTAGCCGAAGACCGTGTACGGCGTGCCGGTGACCGTGCACTTCATCAGGTAGGCGAGGAAGCCGTGCAGCTTCGCGCCCGCGTGCTGGGGCCCGGTCAGGCAGCCACCGCGGAAGGCGACCGTCGGCATCTCGAAATAGCGGCCGTACTCCTGCACCAGCAGGTCCGCGGCCGCCTTGGAGACGCCGAACAGCGAGTGGGTCGAGTGGTCGATCGACATCGAGGTGTCGATCCCCTTGTAATAGGGGTGGGACTCGGGCAGCTCGAGCCGCTTCTCCAGGTCCTCCAGCGGCAACCGGTTGGGCGTGTCGCCGTAGACCTTGTTGGTCGAGCAGAAGACGAAGGGAGCGCCGGGGCAGTTGGCGCGCGCCGCCTCGAGCAGGTTGAGGGTGCCGTTGGCGTTGACGCCGAAGTCGGTCTGCGGCTCGCTCGCCGCCCAGTCGTGGGAGGGCTGGGCGGCGGTGTGGACGACCAGCTCGATCTTGGCGCGGTGCGCGGCGAAGATGCGGTCGACGGCCTCGCGGTCGCGGATGTCGGCGTTCTCCCAGTGGAACTCCGGGTGCTCGGCGACCAGCCGCTCGGTGACGTGGGAGGTCGAGGACTCGGGGCCGAAGAAGCGCGCCCGCATGTCGTTCTCGATCCCGACTACGTCGAAGCCCTCGGCGATGAAGTGCTCCACGGCCTCGGAGCCGATCAGGCCCCCTGCCCCGGTGATGATCGCAACCGGCATTCCTCGTCTACTCCTTTCCCCCCACGGGGGCATCGATGTTGAGCGCCTCGGCGATCCGCGCGTCGTCTGCCGCGATCCACTGGTGGATGTCGGCGAGAACCTGCTCGGCGCCGCGCCTGGGGCGCCATTCGTCCAAGCCGAAGAGCTTCCTGCAATCCGAAAGGTACACGGGCACGTCCCCGGCCCGCGTCTGCTCGACCGGCTCGATCGGGACCTCGTTGCCGGTCAGGCGCCGGCAGATCTCGGTCGTCTCCAGCAGCGAGAGGCTGCACTCGCGCCCGCCGCCGACGTTGACGGTGCGCCCGTCCCACTCCCCCGGAGCGAGCAGCTGCCGCTCGACCAGGTCGACCAGGTCCTCGACGTGAAGCAGGTCGCGCACCTGCTTGCCCCCGCCGCCGAAGCCGATGTAGCTGAGCGGCTGGCGGAAGTGGTGGGCGAGCATCCAGTGGGTGAACACGCCCTGGTCGACCTTGCCCATCTGCCAGGGCCCGGCGATCACGCCGCAGCGGTCGATCACCGCCGGCACGCCGAGCCCCGTCCGGTACTCCTCGATCAGCAGCTCGGCGGCGAGCTTGGTGGCGCCGTAGAGGGTGCGGGCGCCCTCGAGCGGGAACCCCTCCGAGATGCCCGCGGGCGAGACGCCGGCGACCGCCTGCTCGGCGGCGATCTCGAAGCGCGTCTCGGCCTCCTCCAGCCTCAGCTCGACCTGCGGCGCGACCGGGTAGACGCGGCTGGTCGAGAGGAAGACGACGAAGGCGCCGTCGCGGCGGGCCAGCTCGAGGCAGTTGTAGGCGCCGGTGAGGTTGGTGTGGACGAGATAGCCGGTGTCGCCGTCGACGCCGCTCATCACCGAGGGCTCCGCCGAGCACTCGATCAGCGCCGAGACCCGCGGCAGCCGCGCCAGGTCCTCCGGCTCGCGCACGTCCCCGCGCACGAACTCGACCCCCGCCGCCTCCAGCCGCGGCAGGTTCAGCTCCGAGCCGCGCCGGTAGAGGTTGTCGAGGGCGACGACCTTCCAGCCGGGATGCCTGCCGGCAAGGGACACGGCAAGGTTCGAGCCGACGAAGCCGGCGCCGCCCGTGATCAGAAGGCGTTCCACGCGCCGCGCACGCTATCGGTTGGGAAGCGCCTGAGGCGGCCCTAGGATGAGACGCCAGATGCGCAAGCTCGGCACATTTGGCGCGGCGGCACTGCTGGCGCTCCTGGTCGCCCCCGCGGCAGGACAGGGAGCATCGCTGCAGCCGATCGGCAGCTTCGAAGAACCGGTCTTCGTCACCTCCGACCCCGGCAATCCCGACCGCCTCTTCGTGGTCGAGCGGCGGGGCGACGTGGAGCGGGTCGAAGGCGGGACCGTGTCGCCGTTCGTCGACCTCCGCTCCCAGGTCGGGTGCGGCGGCGACTGCGGCGGCGAGCGCGGGCTGCTCTCGATCGCCCTGGCGCCCGATTTCGACGCCAGCGGCCGCTTCTACGTCGACTACGCCAACGACGGCGACGGGACCCTTCACGTCGACGAGCTGACCGCCGGGCCGGGCCACCTGTCGGCGTCGGCCGCCAGCCTGCGGCCGCTGCTGTCGATCCCGCACCCCGGCGCCTCCAACCACAACGGCGGCCAGCTCCAGTTCGGGCCCGAAGGAGATCTCTTTATCTCCACCGGGGACGGCGGCGGCGGCAACGACGAATTCCACAACGCCCAGGACCTGACCAGGCCGCTGGGCAAGCTGCTCCGCATCCAGCCCGACCCGGCCGGGCCGCCGCCCTTCTACAGGGTCCCCGCCGACAACCCGTTCGCCGCCGTCGGAGGCGACTACGGGCCGATCTGGAGCTACGGCCTGCGCAATCCCTTCCGCTTCTCCTTCGACCGCCTCGGCGGGGACCTGGTGATCGCCGACGTCGGCCAGAACGCCCGCGAGGAGGTCGACCTGGCGCCGGCGCCGGGGCTTGGCCGCGGCAGCAACTACGGCTGGAACTGCCGCGAGGGGCTGATCGCCGGCCCGGCCACCGACCCGCAGTGCGGCAGCCCCGCCAGCCCCTTCGTCAACCCGGTCTTCGACTACACGCATACCCCCGACCCGGACCTCGGCGGCGAAGATCGCTGCGCGATCATCGGCGGCTACGTCGTCCGCGACCAGAGCCTCGGCGGCATCTACGGTCGCTACCTCTACGGCGACCTGTGCAGCGGCGACCTCCGCTCCCTCGATTTCGCCAACCCGTCCGCGAGCGACCGCACCGAGCATCTGACCGTCCCGAATCTCAACTCCTTCGGCGAGGACTCCTGCGGGAGGGTCTACGCCGTCTCCGGCGACGGCCCGGTCTCGCGACTGGTGGGGTCGGCGGCGGCGGTCTGCACGCAGCCGGTGACCGCGCCGACGCGGGCGCGGGCGCGGGTCCGCATCTCCGCCTCGAGGCATCGCGTCCGGCGCGGGCGCCGAGCCCGCATCCGGGTGACGGTGGCGCCCTGCGCCGGGCGCGGCGGCGAGCCCGTGGTCCTGCTGCGCGGCGGTCGCCGGGTCGGAGAGCGGAAGCTCGGCGCTCGGTGCGTCGCCCGCTTCAAGCCGCGCATCCGCCACCGCTCCCGCTTCCGCGCCAGGGCGCCCGGGGACGCCTCCTATCTCCCCGCCGAATCGCCTCGCCTGACGATCCACACGGTGCTGCGACGCTAGCGCGGCGGAGTCGGCTCAGTAGCTCCCGCCGAGCTTGCGGTGGTCCCAGGTGGCGGTGCGGACGGGCCTGAACCGGATCGCGACGCGCTTGGGGGCCTGCGCTTCGAGCGCCGCTTTCGCGTCGCCCTCGACCGAGGAGATGCCCTCGGCGTAGCGCAGGGTCAGCTCCTCGGCGAAGCCGATCACGGTCTCGAAGTCGCGGTGGATCTCGGCCTCGGCTTCGATCATCGCCCCGCGCAGCTCGCCGTACTCGCGGCCGGTCTCGACCAGCACAGTGGCGCGCGGGTCGCGCTCGAGGTTGCGCACCTTCTGCGATTTCGCGTAGGTCCAGATCCAGACCTCGCCCGCGCGCGGGACGTACCAGAGCGGCATCGAGTGCGGCCAGCCGCGCGGCCCGATGCTGGAGACGACGGCGATCCGCTCCGCCTCCAGCAGCTCCGCCAGCTCGGCGTCGCTGAGCATGATCTCGGCGCGGCGGCTCATCGACGGGACTCTACGACCCGGCGCTTGCGGAGGCGTGAGACGATTTGCCTTGTGAAAACCGCGATCCTGATCTTCGACGGGCTCACCGCCCTCGACGCGATCGGCCCCTACGAGGTGCTGCGCTCGGTCCCCGGCTGGGAGGTCGAGTTCGTCGCCGCCTCGAGCGGCGAGAAGCGCACCGACAGCGGCCAGCTCGGCCTCAGCGCCGACCGCTCGCTGGCCGAGGCCGGCGATCCCGACATCGTCCTCGTCCCAGGCGGCGCCGGCAACCGGCCGCTGCTGAAGGACGAGGAGGTGCTCTCCTGGCTGCGCGAGGTCGACAGGGGCACGAAGTGGACGACCTCGGTCTGCACCGGCTCGCTGGTGCTCGGCGCCGCCGGCCTGCTGGAGGGCAAGCGGGCGACCGGCCACTGGCTCTACCTGGAGCCGCTGCGCGCCTACGGCGCCGACCCGGTCGGCGGCCGCTTCGTCGAGGACGGCAAGACGATCACCGCCGCCGGCGTCTCCGCCGGAATCGACATGGCCCTGCACCTGGTCGGGCGCGAGGCCGGCCCTGAGGTCGCTCAGGCGGTCCAGCTGGCGATCGAGTACGACCCCCAGCCCCCCTTCGACGCCGGCTCCCCCGCCAAGGCGCCGGCGGAGATCGTCGAGGCCGTCACCGCGCTCTCGGCCAGCGACCCCTCGCTGAGCCTGCGGGACTAGCTCAGGATCTATCAGCTGGGCGTCGTCAAGGGATCGTCAGTCCGGTGCGACGTAGGGCAGTGACCTGCGCATGAACTCGGCGAACCGCGGAACCGTGAAGTCGACGTAGCCGAAATTCTCAGTGGCATAGATCAAACCCTTGGTTATCAACTGCTGTCGGGTTGGAGATGCCTGAGTTACCGATTGGCCGGCTTTCTCGGCCACCTGCCCCGATCGATACGGGCCTTCTCCAAGCTCCGCCATGGCCCGCATATATCGACGCTCGCCCTCGGTAGCGCGCTGCATGCGCACCTCATAGATGCTCTTGTCCAGCGCGGCTTGCGCTACCGGCATCGCCCGACCGACGTCCTCAAGGGTGATCGGCGACTTGGGCGCCAGGTTCCAGGCGTGCTTCCCGAGCTGCTGGATGTAGAACGGATACCCCGCCGTCCATTCGAGCGCCATTGCCAAGGCATCTGGGGCGTACTCCACGCCTTGTCGTCGCGCCGGCTCGACAAGCGCCATCGTCGCGGCGGGCTCGCCGAGGTTTTCTATCGTCGGGAAGTCGAACAACCGCTCCGCATATGACCGGGCCTCTCCGGTCAAAAGGGGAATCTGGGGCAATGCCGCGGCGGCGACCGCGATAGGCAGCCCCTTCTGAGTGGCCCGATGCAGCGCGCTGATCAGCGCCCGATACTGAATCTCGTCGACAAATTGCAGCTCGTCGAGAAAGATCGCTATCCCAGCTCCACTGTCCTGCGCAGCGGCGCCAAGCTGAAGCAAGAGATCGGTGCCAGTATTCCTATAACTGCCTATAAGTAGCTAGAACCGGCGGGCGTCTCAGCGGCCCAGATCGTCGAGGCCGTCACCGCGCTCTCGGCCAGCGACCCCTCGCTGAGCCTGCGGGACTGAAGCCCCTACAGGCTCCCCGGCTCGGCCAGCCACACGCTTTCGAAGCTGAGGCTGGTGTGCTTCGCGATCAGGTCGTAGTCGCGGTCGTAGTGCAAGACGCCCGCGCCAACCCCATCGGCGCAGGCGGCGATCATCAGGTCGATCGGCGAGAGGCGATGATGGCCAACCGCGGCAAGCTCTCGCCGAGCGTCCAGAGCTCGCCGTTCCGCCTCGGCGCTCAACTCGACGCCGGGAAGCAGCTGGAAGTCCTCCATCATCGCCTGATGGTCGGTGCTGGCGCGAGCCGAATACCCCGCCTCGAGCAGGAACGGGAGGCACGTCGCGAGCTGCCGTGCGCCGATCCAGCCCGCCACCGTTTCGGCCCGTTTCGCCGGCAGCGCAGCCGCAACGATTCGCGACCAGGCGGAGTTGTCCAGCAGCAGCACGCTACTCGTCGTAGTTGGCGATCAGGCCGAGGCGCTTCACCTCGTCGGCGGCTCCCACGTCCACCCGGTACCCGAACGACCCGTTGCGGACTCTCTCGGCAAGGTCCCCGAGAGCCGTGTCGGCCGCCTGGTGCTCGGCTGCCAGCCTGCGCGCCTTGACCTGCGCGCCGAGCGTCACCAGCTCGGCAAAATCCACCCGCTCGTCGCCGAGCGCCGAGCGCAGCTCGTCGAGAGCCTCCTTCACGGGCTCGGTCTCGGTGATCATGTGGCGGGGTCTGGTGGTCGGCACGAGGCAAGTGTAACACCGTGCAACACCGCTGATCTCCAGCCCGCTTCGCTACGCCCGGGGCACCAGGTCCAGCTCCCGCCACGGGCCCTCGCCGGGCATCGGCTGGGTCCGCCCCTCCAGCCAGTCGGGCTGGAGGTCGTCGTAGTGGGGGCTGGCGGGATGGCCGGACTGGCCGGTGAACATCTGCCAGCGCGAGCGGTCGGGGTCGGTCGGGTCGGCGACCATCCGCCAGCTCGGCGCCCAGACCGCGTTGTAGGGGTCGTTCGGGTCGTAGGCGATCTGGCTCACCGTCTCCTGGGCGCCGCCCGCCCTGAGGCGGCGGTTGAGCAGCCGACGCAGCAGCGGGTTCGCCTCGCCGAGCGGGTGCGGGAACTCCATCTCGTGGACGTGGCCCCAGCGCCAGCCCTCGGGGTCGGGGCCGAAGCGGTCGCCGAGGTCGTCGAGGGCGCCGGCCAGCGCCTCCAGCGCCAGCTCGTCCCAGGGCCGGCCGATCAGCTCCTCGTCGCCCTCCTCCCAGAGCGCCATCAGGTGCGAGTGCCAGCGCCAGGGCGAGGTTACGTGCGGGGTGAAGCCGTTGTCGGCGCGGTCGAGCCAGCGCTCGCAGAGGTCGCGGTCGCCGATCGCGGCCCGCGCCACCTCGCGCGCCAGGCGCAGCAGGAACGCCTGGTAGATCGTGCCGGCGATCGAGTCGGGGTCGAGGCGGCCGTCCCAGCTGCGCAGGCGCTCGAGCGCGCTGCGCTCGCGCTGGCCGCGCGGCGAGAGGCGGCCCAGCCGCCGCGCCGCCTCGATCCCCGGCAGCGAGAGGTTGTCGCTCTGCATCGCCTCGAAGCTCTCGACGTCGTGCTCGGTGCTCTCGCCGATCAGCTGTTCGATCCGCTTGGCGCGGAAGCCGTCGAGCCAGTCGCTGGTGATGTGGTGCGGGTACTCGTCACCGACGATGCGGTTGTTGGCGGTGACCAGGTAGCCGCTCTCGGGGTCCACGACCTCGGGCAGCTCCTCGTAGGGGATCGTCCCCTCCCACTCGAACTCGCCCGTCCAGCCCGGCTTCGGCAGGTCGGGGCAGCCCCCGCGGCGCAGCGGCAGGCGGCCGACCAGCTTGTAGCCGATCGAGCCGTGGCGGTCGGCCCAGATCAGGTTCGAGGCGGGCGCGCTGTGGCCCTCCAGCTTCGCCACCAGCTCCCGCCCGGAGGAGATCTCCAGCAGCTCGAACATGCCGGCGAAGGCGGTCGGTTCGGCCAGCGCCTGCCAGCTCAGCGCCAGCGGCTCGCCCTGGTCGGCGCCGAGCGCCTCGTTGACGATCGGCCCGTGGTGGGTGATGCGGACGTCGAGGGCGACCGGCTCGGCCCGGCCCTTGACCGGGATCTCCTCGCGCACCGTCTCCAGCGGCCGCCATTCGCCTTCGAACAGGTAGCGCTCGCCCTCGATCCGCTCGACGAAGAGGTCCTGCACGTCGGACATCACGTTGGTGAAGGTCCAGCAGACGTCGTTGTTCTGGCCCATGTAGATGCCGGGCATCCCCGGCAGGGAGGCGCCGCGGACGAAGCGCTCGCCGTGGCGCAGGCCGACCTGGTACCAGATGCCGGGCATGCTCGGGGGGAGGTGCGGGTCGCCGGCGATCAGCGGCGCGCCGGTCGCGGTGAGGGAGCCGCTGACCGCCCAGTTGTTGGAGCCGCTCGCCTCGACCGCGAGGCCCATCGAGCGCCGCACCCGGTCGATCTGCTCGACCAGGGCGAGGCCGTCGCCGCTCCACGCTTCCTGGTTGACGACCGGGTTGTCGGCCGGGTAGGACGGGTCGAGTCGGGCGGTCAGCTCGGGGCCGAGCGCCCGCACCATGTCGGCCCTCAGCAGCTCCTTCTCCCAGTTGGTCGAGAGGCCGAAGGCGAGCAGCTTGCCGAGGCCGAGGATGTCGACGGGGCGCCACGGCTCGAAGGCCAGCCGCAGCAGCTGCATCTCGAACGGCGGCGCCGGCGCCGCGGCGGCGGCCGCGTTGACGCCCTCGCAGAAGCGCTCCAGCTTGCTGCGCAGGCCGGGGTCCAGCGCCGCGGCCTCGCGCTCGGCGATGCGGCGGATGCCGAGGGTGCGCATCAGACGGTCGATCGCCAGCCCCTCCTGCCCGGCCATCTCGGAGACCTTCCCCTTGACCACCCGCCGGTAGAAGTCCATCTGCCAGAGCCGGTCCTGGCCGTGGCAGAAGCCCTGGGCGAAGTAGAGGTCGGCCTCAAGGCCGGCCTCGATGTGGGGCACGGCCCAGCGGTCGCGCCGCACCCGCACCCGGCCCTCCAGCCCCTCCAGCTCGATCGTCCCCTGAGTCTTCGGCAGCGGGCGCCGGGCCAGCCAGTGCCAGGCCGCGGCGACGCCAGCGGCCGCCAGCCCCGTCCCGGCCGCCCCGGCGAGCAGTCCCGCTCGCGCCGCCCGCCGTTTGCTCAGTCGCCCCATAGCGATTGTGTATCAGCTTTTGGCCATCCGGCCAGTTTCCGTGGAGGGGCCGCAACTCTTGAGAGCCGCTGTGTTTCCTAACTGCAATCGTCCGCCTCGGGCCCGGCTTCAGCCTCGCATTTGCCCGGTTCGTCGATGGGCGCCAGACGAAACGACACCTGAAAGCAAAACCGGTTAGCCGACGATAACGCTTTGCTAACGTGACCAAATGACTAGATTGCCCGCCGCACTGGCGCTCCTGCTTACCGTACTCGCCTCCAACCTCATCGGGCTGTCACCCGTCGCATCGGCCGCGCAGCCGAAGCCAAAGACTCCGCCTCCGCGGACCGCGCTGATGATCTTCGAGAACCATGACTACAGCGAAATCGTCGGCAGCCCCGAAATGCCCTTCCTCAACGGCCTGGCACCCCGGGGCACGCTCTTCACCAACTACAACGGCGTCGCACGCCCCTCACTTCCCAACTACCTGGCCCTGATCGGGGGCTCCACCTACGGGATCAACACCGACTGCACCGAATGCGCGGCATCAGGCACCAACCTGGGCGTTCAGCTCTCAGAAGCGGGCATCTCATGGCGCGCTTACATGGAAGACCTGCCCGCACCGTGCTTCACGGGACCAACGTCTGGAAGCTACGCGAAGAAGCACGACCCATTCATGTACTTCGAATCCATCAGTGCGAATCCCACCCTCTGCCAGAACGTAGTCCCCGCCGGAAGCGTCCTCGAAGCCGACCTGAAGAGCAGGAAGGGACTGCCCACCTTCAGCTGGATCACGCCGAACATGTGCAACGACGCGCATGACTGCGGCCTCGGCACTGCCGACGCCTGGCTCGCGACCTGGGTTCCTCGAGTCCTCCCCAAGCTCGGGCCCAACGGGGTCCTGATCATCGTCTTCGACGAGAGCACCCCAGGAGGCTCACCGAGCGGCGGGCATATACCGGCACTCTTCCTGGGCCCAGGGGCACGCAAAGGACTCCAGCTGAGCGGGTTCTTCAACCACTATTCGCTGCTGGCCACGATCGAGTCCCGGTATCACCTTCCCCGGGTCAACGAATCCGCGGCGGCGACGACCATGAAGGGCGCCTTCGCTCCGATCAAGCACAAGAAGCCGCGAAAGCACCGGCGCCACAAACACAGCAAACACTGAAGACAACAACGGCCGCGCCACCAGGGCGCGGCCGTTTTGTCAGAGACTGCTCGCTCGAAGAGCGGTCAGCGCTTCTGCGACACCCGCAGCTGCCGGATCTTGAAGAACGGCTCTCCACCCGTCGGGGTGAAGCCCACCCGCACCTTGAGGCGCAGGCGCCGATGCGAGCTCATGAGCTCCCTCACCCGATGTGAGAGGTGGCACTTGACCGTGAACCCCTTGGCCTTCTTGACCTGCTGCTTTCCGGTGCAGCCCTTCAGCCAATGGCCATGGCTCCGAACCTTGACCCGCTGTAGCGCACTGCCGGGCGAGAACGAGGTGATCTTGGTGTAGACGACCGTCCCGCGGATGCGCGTCTTGCCGATCTTCGCCCGCCGCGCGCCTGCCGCTGGCCCCGGCTTCAGGGAGGCCAGGTAGTCGGCCAGGGCTTTGGGCCGTTCGGCGATGAATTTGCGCGTAGCGGCCACGGCCAGTGCGATTTCGGCTGCGGAGAATTCGCCTCGTTCGGTTTCCTGGGCCTGCCACGGCGCGAGCTCCTGCGCAATGGCGACGACCCGCCCGTCCAGGTTCAGCGTCGGTATGAGAGAGGCGAGTTCGCCAAGGGCCTGCTCATACAGGGCTTTGCAGCTCGCGTCTTTGAGACAGGAGTTGAACAGGCGCCCACCGGCGGGCTGGTCGAAGAACAGGGGGACGCTCCAGGTCTGGTCGGTGCCCCAGGGGAGCATGTCGAACAGACCGCTGGAGTCACTGTGGAGCCAATAATTGTTCGGCTTCGTGGTCGGCCCCGGGAAGTTGTCCGCTTCACCCGCATATCCATCCCAGTGACCGATGTAGCGTTCGACGGCCCACTCCCTGGTCATCTCCCGGAGGTCGGCGAGACCCGACAATCCGTCCGACCAGTCGCCCGTTTGGCTGTTGGCCGCCGCGATCAGTTTGTTGAGGTCGGTGAGGTCTTCTTCGCTACCCATCTCTACTTCGAAGGTGTTGGCCTGCCCTGGGCGCACGTCCACGCCGGGGGTGTCGGCCTTGTAGAGGTGCTGCGTGGAGAGGAACAAGCGCGGCATCGAGACTTCGTCCATCGTCTCGATGTTCAGGTAGGTGCCGTACTTGATTCCATTCAAGCGGATGAAGGCAAACCCGGTCCGCGTCGACGGCACGCCGAACGCGCGGAATACTTCATACGCTAGGGTCTCATGGATCATCGACGGATCCTGCACCATGTTGTTGGTGGTCAGGGACTTGAGGCCGAAGTACCGCTGGCTGCTTTTTTTGCACGACCCGACCCCGGTGAATTTGATTTTGAATGCCGCCTTGTGGCTGAGGTCCCGGAAGCTCCCGGTCCCCCTGAGCTCGATGGCTACGGTCGCGGGTGACGGCAGCCCTGGAGACACTTTAGGCACGCCTCCAACCTTGAGTTCGAATTCCCCACAGGTGTACTCCTTCGGTTCTTTTTCGAGGTTTTCTATTCCTTCCGGAGGAACCGTGAGATTGATTTCGACCACTTGGTTGGGGTCGAACATCCACGCCGCTTCGTCCGCACGCGCCGACGATGGGCTCAGCCCGAGCAGGACGAGAGCCAGGCAAGCAGCGGAAACTGCGACGCTAAGAGCCAGACCGAACGGTCTGGTCAGAAGAGCTTTTGGCGGAGTCGATGACATTGAGGGCCTCCCGGCGGCGTGGTTTCAGCAATGGCTTCGACGCTACCGCCGGCTGGGAAGCATGAAAAGCGCGGTTGGCACGGATTCGAGCGTCCGTGAAAGCCCGCATCTTCACTAAGGCATTCTTGTCTATGCGACGAGGTTGCCTGGCAGCCGGCCCTCGGCCTCGAGCTTTTCGAGGTGGGCCTCCATCGCCATCGCCGCCATCGGCAGGAGCTCGACCGGGACGTCGTCCCAGGCCTCGGCGAGGAGGGCGGCGCGGGAGCGCTCGCCGCGCTCGAGCGCGGCGAGCAGGCGGCGCTCGCGCATCTCGCGGTGCTCGACGTATTCGGCGAGCTTGGCGGCGGGGTCGGTGACCCAGGGGCCGTGGCCGGGGGCGATCAGCTCGATCGCCTCCTCCTGCAGCAGGCGCAGGGAGTCCATGTAGGCGGCGAGCGAGTTGCCGCCCGGCGGGACGATGGTCGAGCCGAGGCCGAGGACGAGGTCGCCGCTGAAGCAGACGCCGCTCTCGGCGACGAAGCAGACGTGGTCGGCGGCATGCCCCGGCGTCGCGATGACACGCAGGCCGGCGTGAACCTCACCCCCGCTCGGCAGCACAACCTCGGCTTCGAGCCGATCGGCGCCGGCAGCGTGGTCCCCATGGGAGTGGGTCAGCAGGACAAGCCCGATCCCACCCCGCTCGGCCGCGGCAGCGCGAATCGCGTCGAGATGCTCGCCGCTCTCACTGCCGGGGTCGATCACCACGCAGGGATCGCTCCCGTACACATACGTGTTCGTCCCTTCCAGCGTCATAGGCCCAGGGTTGGGCGCGACGATCTTCAGAACCTCGGGGTGGCCTGGCGCCTCGTTCATCGTTTCCACCATTGTCCTCGTCAGGGCGAGGAAAAGGGTGGAAACGATGCGAGCGGGGGTCAGTTCGAGGAGGCGACCTCGCGGGCGATCGCCTCGCGGGCGTCCTCGGGCTCGAGCACGACGAGGTCGCCGGCCCCGCGCAGGATCTCCCGCACCAGCCAAGACTTGCCCGCGTAGGGGAGCTCGACCACGACCGCGCCGTCGGCCAGCTCCTCGACCACCGTCCGCTCCTCGCGCAGCCAGCGCGCCCGCTCCGGCGAGACCCAGACGCGGGCGACGTGGGCGGTCGGCACCTCGCCGTGGGTCATCCAGCCCTCGACCCCCGCCAGCTCCTCGACCTCGGGGCGCGGCTCGAAGCCGCGGTCGGAGACCGTCGCCTCCTTGACCCGGTCGAGCTTGAAGTGGCGGACGCCCTCTTTGGTCAGGTCGTAGCACTCGACGTACCAGCCCTCGCGCCCGTTCTCCAGCCGGTACGGCTCGACCGAGCGCTCCGTGAACTGGTCCTCGTTCTCCTTGTAGTAGCTGAGGTCGAGGACCTTGCTGGCGGCGATCGCGTCGTTGACGGTGCGCGCCACCTCGGCGTCGCCGCCGCCGGCGGAGGCGATCTCCAGCCCCTCCTCGGAGGGGTCGTGGCCGAGCGCCTCGACGATCTTCTTGCGCGCCTTCTGCAGGTCGGTCTGGGGCAGGTGGTCGCCGAAGAGGTCGATCGCCGCGACCAGCGCCTTCGCCTCCAAGGGCAGCAACCGGGCCGGGCGGGCGAAGTTGTCGCCGTAGGGCTGGGAGTCGACCTCGATCTCGTCGCCGAGGATTTCGGCGTAGAGGACGTAGGTGCCGCCGCCGAAGTTGACCACGTTGAGCAGCTCGACGTCCTCGCGCAGTTCCTCGGCGGTCAGTTCGAGCCGCTCGCGGAGCTCGGCGACCTGCAGCCGCTCGCCGCGTTTGGCCGCGTCGATCAGGAGGCCGGCGAGGGTGACGAGGCGGGCGAAGCGCTCCGGCCGGATCGCCGCCTCGCCGCGCCCGTTGGAGCGCCCGCGCCGCGGCGCCTCGGGCAGCGGCCGCTCGACGATCTTCGCCGGCTTGAAGCCGTTCTCGTGGCGCTCGCGCAGCAGCCCCAGCCGCCGCTCGACCTCCTCGCGCAGGTCATCCGGCGCCAGCACCCGCGCGTTCGCGCGCCAGCGCAGCACCCAGGCGATCAGCTCGCGCTCGGAGGCGTAGCCGGTCTCGAACACCTTGCCCTTGCCCGGCGCGCCGTCGGACTTCTTCGCCTCGCGCAGCTCGCCGTAGAGGCCGAAGTCGCGCTCGATCAGCCAGGCGATCCGCTCGCGGATCCAGATCTTCGCCGTCCCCTTCGTCTCCCCCAGCTGCCAGTCGGCGCGGCTGCCGTAATCGCGGCGGTCGAAGTCCTCCGGCGGGGAGAAGTCGTGCTCGGCCTTGGAGGCGTAGCCGACCTTGCCCTGGATCCGGGAGAGCCGGAATACCCGCACCGCCTCGCGCTCGTGCGAGTGGCCGATCAGGTAGAACTGGCCGCCGCGGAAGACCAGGTGGTAGGGGTCGACCCTGCGCTTCTCGGTCTCCCCCCGCTCCATCGTGTAGTAGGTGAACTCGATCGTCTTGCGGCGCGAGATCGCGGTCTCGATCTTGGAGAGCCGCTGGGAGAGGTCACGGCCGCCGGCCGAGGCGGTCATCGCCATCTCGACCGGGGCGCGCTCGGCGTCCGAGAGCGGGTTCGGGTGGCCCCAGGCGACCTGCTGCAGCGCCAGCCGCAGCGGCTCGGCGTAGGCGAAGCCGCCGTCGGTGAGCAGCAGCAGCGCCGTGCTCAGCGCCGCCAGCTCCTCATCGGTGAATTTGATCGGGTCGAGGTAGAAGTTCTCCGGCGGCAGCGAGTAGAGCTCCGCCTCGAAGAAGCCCTCGCCCGGCTTCTCGACCCCAAGCTGGATGCCAAGGCTCTCCAGCTCCGCCCGGTCCGCGTAGAAGCGGCGCGCGAACGCGTCGTCGTTCATGTCGCTGTAGCCCTCCACCTCGCGCTTGATCTCGAGGGCCGATACCGGCCTTCCCTGGGCCATCAGGAACGAGATCAGCGAGAGCTGGCGAATCAGCTTCTCGGTGTCCTTCGCCACGGCCCGCAGGATAGTGTGCGGCAGTCCGCTTGACCCTCCTGCGCCCACCACTCGGCTGCCTCACTTGGACCATATTGCGGCTGTCGATTCTCGCCGCGGGACTGCTTGTCGCCTATCTGCTGGTCGTCAGGCCCCTCTTCGACGACGCGGGAAAGGCTGTCCGGCCGGCCACCCACAGGCTCGAGCGCCTCGGTCGCTGCCTTGCGCACGCCCACGGGGACTCGCATCGCGTCTACCGCTGCACGGCGAGGTTCTGAGCGGGCATCGAAGGGGAGCCATCCTTAAAGCAAAGCGGCTTAGCTTTAAGGTTAAGGCGCTATCCTTAAAGCATGAAGGCGGAGCGTAAAGGATCCGGGCGGTATGAGGAGCTGTCGTGGCCTCCGGACTTTCAGTCCGGCGGGCGTCGCCGGGCCCAGCGATACCGGGCGTTCGTCCCGGCCGAGATCGCCGCCCGCGAGCCCAGCCTCGCCAGCTCCACCGCCGCCCTCTGCGAGCGGGCCGGCAACGCGGTGCGCGATCTCAGCGACGACCGGGGGAGGCTCGTGGCGCTGGAGGGAATGGGGAGGCAGCTGCTGCGCTCGGAGGCGCTGGCTTCCTCGCAGATCGAGGGCCTCGGCATCTCCCACCGCCGGCTCGCGGAAGCCGAGCTGGAGGGACGCGACGGCCAACACCGGGCGGCGGAGATCATGGGTGCGATCCGGGGGATGGAGCGGGCGATGGCGATCGGCGCCGGGAGCCGCGAGCTCACCCTGGAGGACATCGCGGAGATCCACCGGGCGCTGGCCACAGCCCCTCCCCTCGACCGGATCGCCGGCGAGTTCCGCGAGGAGGCGAGCTGGGTCGGCGGCAGCGCCCCACCGAACGCCGAATACGTCGGCCCCCCGCACGAATACGTCCGCCCGCTGCTGGCGGACCTCTGCGAGCTCATGAATCGCGACGACCTGCCGCCCGTGGCACAGGCCGCCACCGCCCATGCGCAGTTCGAGTCGATCCACCCCTTCGGCGACGGGAACGGGCGCGTCGGGCGCTGCCTGATCCACGTGGTGCTGCGCCGGCGCGGGCTCTCGTCCGGCTACGTCCCCCCGATCAGCCTCGTGCTCGGGGCCAACAAGGACGCCTACGTCGCCGGCCTCGAAGGGTTCCGCGCTGGCGAAGAAGAGGGTTGGACCGCCCAGTTCGCGCGGGCGCTGGAGGTCGCCGCCGAGCGGGCTCGGGAGTTCTCGGCCGAGGTCGGCGCGCTGCAGGCGGGGTGGCGCGAGCGACTGGGGGCGGTCCGCCGCGACGCCGCGGTGCTGCCGCTGATCGAGATCCTTCCGAGATACCCGGTGGTCACCGCCGCCGTCGCGGAGAAGGCGGTCGGCCGCTCCCGGCCCGCCACGATCGCCGGCCTGGCACGGCTCGAGGAGATCGGCGCCCTCACCCGGCACCGCAACCAGAAGCTGGGCGACAGCTGGGAGGCGAAGGGGCTGTTCCGGCTCCTCCGGCGGTTCGAGGACGCGGCCCGCCTCGCCCCGGACGCCGCGGCGGCGCGGTAGCTCAGGCGGCGCGCTGGCCGAAGTAGGCGGAGCCGGAGAGGGCGCGGTCGAAGCGCGACCAGGACTCGCCGGCGGGGAGCTCGCGCTCGAGCCGGTCGAAGCTGCCGAGGCGGCCGCCGAGGTTGTCGATCATGTGGACGAGGACCGCCTCGCGGGTGGCCGGGACGACCGGCGAGCCGTGCTCGAGCGAGCCGTGGTGGCTGAGGATGATGTGGAGGACGGCCTGCGCGAGCGCCGGGTCGAAGCCGGGCAGGTCCTCGATCCGGCGCCGAACCAGGTAGTAGCCGAGCGGGATCTCCCCCTGCAGGCGGCCGGCGTCGGTGAGGTCGATCGCCAGCGGGTCCTCGTTGTAGGCGGCTGTCTTGCCGATGTCGTGCAGGAGCGCGCCGGTGACGGCGACGTCGCGGTCGATGCCGGGGAAGAAGTTGGCGGCGGCGCTGACCGCCTGCGCGACCGAGAGCGTGTGCTCGAGCAGCCCGTGGCGGTAGGCCTGGTGGTAGGTCTTCGCCGCCGGCGCGTCGCGGAAGCGGGCCCAGGTCTCGGTCCCGGGCTCGAAGAACGTGTCGAGCAGCTGGCGCAGCTGGGGGTCCTGGACGGTCTCCAGCAGCGAGCGCAGGTCGGCCTCCAGCAGCTCCAGCGAGACCGCCGACTCGGCCGCCAGGTCCTCCGCCTCGTACTCGTCGGGCAGCGCCTCGCGCAGCTCGGCGACCTTCACCTTCGCGCCCCAGCGCTCGCTCACCTCGAAGACTCCGGTGACGAGGACCGGCGTGCCGGGCGCCGCGAGCGCGTAGCGCGCCTCCGCGTCCTCCCAGGCGACCGCCTCGGCGCTGCCGCTGGCGTCGCCGACCGAGAGCCGCAGCCACGGCTCGCCGTTGCGCTTGCGCCGCAGCTCCCGCTCGCGGACGGCGTAGACGCCGCGCACGCGCTGGCCGTCCTCGAGCTCGCGCAGGGCGACGCGCTCGGGCGGGGTCGGGATCGTCGTCTGCTCTTCGATCAGCGCCGTCTGGTCGTCCATGCGCGACTGAAGGTAGAGCCGAGGGCGGACGCCCGACTCAGAGGGCCGAGCCGAGCCAGTGGCCGCAGGCGACCGCGGCGAACCCGGCGACCAGCGAGAGGGCGACGTTGAGCCAGGCGAGCCGGGCGTGGCCGGCGGCATCGAGCCGGTGCGAGTCGAGGATCCAGGTGGAGAAGGTGGTGAAGGAGCCGATCCCCCCGCCGGCGACGACGACCAGCGCCTGGCCGTGCAGCGCCGCTCCCGCGACCAGGCCGAGGGCGAGCGCGCCGGAGAGGTTGACGGCGAGGATCCCGAGTGGGAACGGGCTGCCGACCCGGGAGGCGATCTCGGCGTCGATCACGAAGCGGGCGGCCGCGGCGGCTCCGCCGACCAGGCCGACCGCGATCCAGGCGGGGGCGGTCACCCGACCGGCTCCGGCCGGCGCTCCTCGAGGCCGATCCCGATGCGGACGAAGAGGAAGCCGACGGCGATGGTGGCGAGGCAGTAGGCGGCGGCGAGGCCGAGGCGGCCGCCGTCGACCATCTGGAAGAGCTCCAGCTGCAGGGTCGAGAAGGTGGTCAGGGTGCCGCAGATGCCGGTGCCGAGAAAGGGGTGGGCGAGGCTCTCCTCGGGGTGGTCGCGCAGCAGGGCGAAGAAGTAGCCGAGCAGCATCGCGCCCGCCATGTTCACCGCGAAGGTGGCCCAAGGCCACTCGCCGGGGCCGACCGCTGCCGCCTGCGCCAGCCCGACCCGGATCAGCGCGCCGGCGACGCCGCCGGCATAGATCGCCAGCAGCTTGCGCGGGTCGTGCGGCAGCGTTCGCATGGATCGGGCTCCTATCAGCGTCGGTGGACGTGGTAGAGGCCATCAGCGACCTGAGCCGCGGTTAGAGCGAGCCTCATCGCTCGAGGCGCCATTTTAGGGATTCCGGGCGCCTTCCTCGGGCTATGGCCGCATAAAGCGCCCGGCGACCCCGAGTCCGACCTAGCGGACGCGCCTGAGGACGATCGTCTTTGTGAGCTTCGACGGCCGGCCGGCCGGCGGCCGCAGCGTCACGGTTACCTTGACGGTCGCCTTCGCCCTGCGCGCCAGCGAGCGCAACGCCCGCCCGGTGGGCCGCACGATCAGGGAGTAGACGCCCGCGGCCTTCACCCGCTTCGCCTGCCTTTCGACCCCCTTGCCGCTCAGGGTCAGCCTGCCCGGCCCGAGCGCCCGCAGCCTCAGCGCCGCGGTGCCGATGCCGCGGTTCGGCCGCACCTGGAGCAGCTTCAGGGCGCTGGCGACGCGGAAGGAGACCTTGGCGCTCTGGGGGGCGCCGCCGCAGTCGTTGCCCACGGTCAGCGTCGCCGTGTGGCGGCCGGGGGCGAAGAAATGGCTGAGCTGCGCCGAGGAGCCGGCGGCGCCGTCGTCGGCCTTCCACGAATAGGTCGGCGAGCACTGGGGCAGCCCCGGGGCGCCCGCCGAGCCGCCGCCGTCGAGCCGGACCGGCGCCGCCGCGTTGGCCCTCGCGACCGGGGCGATCGCCGTCGTCGGGTTCGGGTGCGGCCAGTTCATCGTCGCGGCGATCTCCGCCGCGCTCATCCCGGCGTAGAGGGAGGAGAGCGGCTGCCGCTCGCGCGCCTCGGCCTGCTCGACCGCCTGGGCGACCTCGGCGGCGGTTTCGCGGCCCGGCGCCGCTGCCTCGATCTCGTAGGAGACGAAGGCCGAGGTCCCTCCGGCCGGGACGGTGAGGTTCCAATCCCAGTAGAGGACCTCGGGTCTTTTCGCGACGCCCAGGACGACCTGGCTGACCCGCATCGCGCCGCCGGCGCCGTCCCAGACGTGAGCCAGCGCCGGGTCTTCGTCCGTCGCCGGCCCGTCGGTCGTCACCCCCCAGGCGGAAGCGGGCGAGAAGACATTGCTCCCGTCCGAGGTGGCCCTCGACCCGGTCCCGTTGCCGGAGCCGAGGACGCCGTGGGTGCTCGCGTCGCCCTGGAGGACGGTGACCGCGAGCGGCGCGGGCCCGGGGTTGCGCAGGACGGTGAGCACACGCGCGCCGCGCAGCGGGCCGGGGTCGACGTACCAGCGGTGCTGGACCTCGAGGCCGTGCATCGAGACGACCGGAAACCCGAGCTCCTGGCCGCCGAGAGCGAGGCTGCAGGCGTCGGGAGGGCCGTCGTACTGGTCGGCGACCGTCGGGTGCTGGAGGTCGGCCCCGGGCTGGAAGACGTACACGTTCCCCCATTCGTCCCAGGCGTCATTGGTCTTCACCGCGCTCGGGGGCACACCCGCGGGGCCGCCGGACCCTCCATCGCGCAGTGAGCCGTACACGTCGGCGAGGGTGGGCGGATTCGCGCCGGGATTGGTCGAGGCGGTTTCGAAGTCGTATTCGAAGCCGGCGCCGTCGAAGAGGCGCTGGTTGCAGTCGGCGGCGAGGGCAGCGGAGGGGCTCGCCCCGGCAGCAAGCGTCCCAGCCCACGCCAGAGCGGCGCATGCCAGAAGGCGGCGGGCGTTCGGTCGGCCGGGCATCGAACGGTCCTACGGAACGGGTAGCGTTGTCGTTCAAAGGGGATGCTCGATGGACGCGGTTAGAAAGCGGCTGACCTACGCGAACGTGGTCGCGAGCCTGGCGCTGTTCCTGGCGCTCGGCGGCGGTGCGGTCTGGGCGGCCGGCAAGATCGGCTCCAAGGGCCTGAAGGCGAACGCCGTCACCGCGGGGAAGATCAAGCGCAACGCGGTCACCAACTCGAAAATCCGCGGCAACGCGGTCACCGCGACGAAGCTCAAAGCCGGCGCCGTCACCTTCCCGAAACTGGCGGCCGGCACGAGCCTGATCGGGACCGCCAGCGGCGGCCCGGTCCCCGCCAACGGCGCGAGCCCCGTCGCCGTGCCGCTCGCCGGCACCGCGACCTTCACCCCCGCGGCCGGCACCGCGGCCTTCCTCAGCGTCGAAGCGAAGGGCAACGACCTCGGGCGCGTGGGCGAAGAACCGTGCGAACCGCGGGTCGTCCCTTTCGTCAACGGCAGCGCCTGGGACCCGACCGAGCGCGGCCTGGTCCTGCGCGCCTTCGCCCCCACCCCCGACGAGCCTACCGGCCTGATCCAGGTTGCCGGCGAGAGCGGCCCGATCGGCCTCGCCAGCCCCGGCGTCGCCCAGACGGTCGCGGTCAAGGTCTACGGCGACCCCAAATGCACGCCGTCCTCCTCCGTCTCGGTCGCAGTCGCGGTCACGCAGGCGAAGTAGACGTCAGCGGCCGCGGCGACGAACGAGCTTCTTCTTCAGGCGCAACAGCCTCGTCTTGGTTACGGCGGTCCCGCCGTCGGGGTCAAAGGTCACTCTCACCCTCGCCTTCGCCGATCCAATCCTCGCGAGGGCCCGCTTCAGCCTGGCGGTCGGCATGACTGCGAGCCTGATCCTGCCAGCCGCCTTCGCGGTCGCCCTGGCCGTCCTCAGGCCCCTTCCCGTCAGGCGCAGCCCACCCGGCCCTGACACCTGGACGACGAGGGTCGCCGTCCCTCGCTTCCGGTTGAGGATCAGCCGGACGAGCTTGAGCCCGCCCGAGGACATTGGGCGGGGACCCGGCGCGTCGGCCCTGCCGCACACCGGAGTGCCGGGCTCACCGAAGCGCTGAACACGGGCGAACGTCTGCGTTTCGGAGACGGCCCCCTCGGACTCCACATAGATGGCGCCGCGGCAGTCCACCGCAACTCCCACGGCGCGGGGAAGCGCGCCCGGCGCTTCGGTGGCGGATCCTTTCTGGCAAAGCAGGGCGCAGACCTGGAATGCGCCGCCGCCGTCGGCCACCCCCGCCCCGAAGGCTTCGACGAACCCGGTGTCGATGTTGAGGAGGTCGACCCGATTGGCCTCGGGATCTGCGATGAGGACCTGGCCGGCGCGATCGATTCCGATCGCGCCCGGGATTCCGAAACCACCCGCCGCCGAGCTGTCGCTCCCGTTCTGGCAAGGGCTGGCGATCGTGCAGACATCGCGGTTGGGAGCGGTGAGGTCGAAGTTGACGTTCTTGCCGAACGCGCGGATGAATTCGCCATCGGCGGCGAAGACGTCGAGGCGGTGGTTTCCGACATCGCTGACGAGGAGCTTGCCGTCGGGGGCGACCTGCACGTCGTTGGGGCCCGACAGCGCGCCGGAGTCGCCGAGCCCACGGCCCGCGCGACAACCGCCGGCCGGGGTGCAGACGTCCCTGTTCGCGGCCATCGGTTCGGCATTTACTTCGAGGCCGTAGGCGCGGATGAACTCGCCGTCGGGGGCGAAGAGGTCGATGCGGTTGTTCTCGCTGTCGGCGACGTAGAGGTTTCCGGAGCTGTCGAGCCCGAGGCCTTCCGGACGCGACATCCCGCCCGCGGCCCCCGATTCTTCCCCGATCCGGCAACCGCTCCCCGCGGTGCAGACGTCCGGGGTGGCGCTGCCCTGGTCGGCGTTGACGGCCCTGCCGAGGGCCCGCAGGAACTCTCCGCGGGGGCTGAACACGTCGATCCGGTTGTTGCCGTCGTCGGCGACATAGAGGTTGCCGTCGGGCCCGAACTCGATTCCCGCCGGGTCGTGCATGGCGCCCGCTCCGCTCCCTTCGGAGCCGGACTGACAGCCGGTCGCAGCGGAGCAGGTATTGCCACCGTTCGGGTTCACTCCCTTGCCGAAGGCGAAGAGGAAGTTGCCTCCCGCGTCGAAGGCGTCGATCCGGGCGGGTTCGAACTCGGAGACGTAAACCGCGCCATCGGGGCCAATCGCGAGCCCCGACGCCTGGCTGAACTGCCCCGCCGCTTCGCCATGGGAGCCGAAGCTGGAGAGCGGTCCGAAGCCGAGCGCGCCAGACGGCAGCGCGAGCAGAGCGAGAAGGGCGGCGGCGAAGACGGTCAGGGAGCGGCGCAGCACTCTCGGGACTACGTGCTGCGCGCGGGGAACGTTCAGATCCGGTCCTCCCACCGATGCACTCGCCCGGACCCGTGCCCCGCTACGGGGCGCCGGCGCCTCGTTATATATTGGCTGCCACTCAACGATTTGCGATCAAAACGAGAGGACGATGGGATGCCGGTCCAGGACTACGGTCTGTTCACTGGGACGGTCACGAGGGACCAGCGCGAGATCGGAACCGGAAAGGTCCACTTCCAGTTCAAGATGGCGGCGGGGGACGACGTGGCTCGGGTGCCTGTCAACGTCCTCTCGGACTCCCAGGGCGAGCTGGAGTCACGGCTGCTCAAGTACATCGTCGTCGACGGCTTCCGCCACCCGGTAACCGAAGCGATCGAGGCGCTGGGCGACGGCTGGCACCCGCTCGAGCACGAACCCGGCGGCGCAGCGCTCGATTACCGGCGCGGCAACCTCTTCAACGAGGCGGACATGCGGATCCTGCCGCCCGACGTCACCGGGCCCGACAACGACTTACAGGACCTGATCCAGCACTACGTCGAGCGCGCGCTTAACGATTCCAAGGTCAAGATTTCGGTGATCGGCGGACGCTGGCACGACGACAAAGCCGACAACATCTTCCCGGAGATCTCGCCCAGCACCGGCGTGCATGAGATCCACATGAACCAGGGCAACGCGGCCGGCCACACGGGAGAAGACGGCGTCTGGAACGACGGCGGCCTGCTGATCCACCTCCCCGAGCCCGACGACCGCTGGGTCGCGTTCTTCTTCGCCTTCCAGAACCAGACGTTCAACACCGATGACGTCCACGGCCACGCGCTGATCGACCAGCCGCTGCCCGAGACGGCGGCCGTGCGCATCGTCGCGGCGCTGGTCAACCCGGCCGGCCCGGGAGACGAAGGCGAAAGCGTCCTGCTGCTGAACGCGGCGCCCGACCCGGTCGACCTGACCGGCTGGCAGATCGCCGACAAGGCCAAGCAGAAGTGCGCCGTCCCCGCCGGGTCGCTCGCCGCGGGCAAGGCGCTGGAGGTGCCGGTCCTCAAGCCCTGCGCGTTGAGCAACAACGGCGGGATCATCACGCTCCTGGACGCGACCGGCACCAAGGTCTCGGGCGTCTCCTACACGGCGGAGCAGGCCCAGGACCAGGGCTGGACGGTCACGTTCTGATCGACGACCGGCGAATGGGCCTAACCGGACGGTATTTCAGCAGGGACTTCGCAACCAGACCCAGGCGCTGCATAGCGACATCTCTATCGGTCGTCCTCCGGCAGCCTGAAACCGACCGGACGCTTCGGTCGAGCAGGAGGGGAGATCAGCTGTCTCAGCGTCTTAAAGATCTGGTCAAGCTGCCCGTCGTGCCGACCGAGCCTCGCAGTGGTCTCCCGCTCGAGCTCGTTGAGCCGGTCGTCGAGCGCAGAGTAGGAAGCCGCCGCGCGGCGCAACTCGACGAAGGCGCGCATGATCCCGATATTGACTGCGACCGCGCGCTTGCTACGCAGTACCCCAGAGAGCATTGCCACGCCTTGCTCGGTGAAGACGTAGGGGGCGTAGCGCCGCCCGCCCCGGCCAGTCTTTGAGGTCGCAATCTGCGACCTCAACGCCTCAGCCTCGGTCTCGTTCAGCTGAAACATAAAGTCAGGCGGAAAGCGCTCGACATTCCGCTTGACCTGCTCGATCAGCCGTTTCGTCTCCACGCCGTAAAGGTCTGCGAGGTCTTCATCGAGCATCACCTGTTGACCGCGAACGGCCAGGATGCGCTTCTCAATGGCTGGAGCCGCGATTAGCTCCAAGGGGGCCGTCTTCTCCGCCACTCCAACCATCAGACCCAGAATGGCAAACCGGCAGGATGCTGTTGTCTGCGACAGATGGAGCTAGCCGGACGCGATGCACGCCTACTACTCCGGGGCGGTGTCGGTCGACCTGCTGGGTAAAGAGCAGGAGCGGCTGGCCGCCGAGACCGCCCAGGCAGAACACCACGTCGAAGCTGCTGAGGCCTCCTTCGCCGATGTCGAGGACACGCTCGGCAAGGCGCTCGACCTGCTAGCCGACTGCCAGCGGGCCTATCTGGCCGCGCCCGGCCACCTACGCCGCCAGTGGAACCAGGCCCTGTTCGAGCGGCTGCTGGTCTACGACGAGAAGATCGGCGAGGCTGAGATCGCCGAGCCGTTCGCCACCCTGGCGGACCCACAGCTGCCCGAGGCCCTCAACGGCACGGCCGCGCCCGGCGCCGCCGCTTCTTGGCGGCGGTTCAAATGAGCGCGTTCTAGTGGCCAGGGCCGGAATCGAACCGGCGACACCACGATTTTCAGTCGTGTGCTCTACCAACTGAGCTACCTGGCCTGGACAGCGCGGGTCGTCCCGCAGCAGGGAAGGCTAGCGAGCGCGGGCTGGACCGGGCTGCTTCGATGCGGGGATGAGCTGGAGTCGTGCAGCGCCGATCGCCGTCGCGGTCGGCGTCGCCCTGCTGGGTCTCTCCGGGGGCTTTGCGGCGGATCCGCGGACGCCGGCGGCGCTGCCGGGGATGCCGGCGCCGTTTCTCGGCACGGCGGTGCTCGGGGACGGCGGGTTGACCGGCGCGGTCGATGCCTACGGCGACGTGGTCGACCTGCGGGCGCCGGGACCGGTCGGCCGAGCGCTTGTCGACAACCCCCACGCGAGACAGGTGGCGGGAAGCGTTCCGGCAGACACCGGGATCGTGCCGCGAGTGCGGATCGGCGGCGGGCCGGCGCTGCCGATGTGGCGCGCGGATTCGGTGTCGCAGGGCTACGTGCGGGGGACGAACGTGCTGCGGACGGTGGCGCGGTTCGGGCGGGTAGAGGTCGCGATCACCGACGCCACGGTGGGGCGTGAGCTGGCGGCCATCGTGCGCGCCGCGGCTCCGCCCGGCACGCCAGCGCGGCCGGCGCTCGGGCTTGACGTCGTGGGCGGTCGCGGGATCGCCTGCGAGCAAATACAGCGTGGCGGACGCGTCGTGCTCGTCTGCTCCGCGAGCCATCCGGAAACCCTCGGCCCCGCACGAACTCGAGGCAATGACCGAGCCGGGGTCGACCGTCGGGCCGCTCAGGGCACCATGGACGCGTCGGCCCGCCGCCTGATCCACGCCGCCGCCGCGGCCGACCGTCGCTGGCTCGCGCTGGCTCGGCCGCTCAACTCCGCGGCGCCGCGCTGGGCGCGGGCGCTGTACCGGCGCTCGCTGCTGACCCTGCGGGCGCTGAGCGACAGGCGCAGCGGAGCCGTGGCCGCCGGCGCCCGCGACGGCTGGGCGTACGCGTGGCCGCGAGACGCGGCGACCACGGCGCTCGCCTTCGCGAGCGCCGGCTACCGCCATGAGGCGCGGCGAATCGCGCGCTTCCTGCTCCGGCTCGACCTTGGGGCCGCCGCCCGCTTCGACGGCCGCGGCGAGCCGGTGCCGGGACGAGGCCCCGAGGGCGACGCCTGCGGCTGGGTCGAGGCCGCCGCCCGCACGGTGGCCCGCACCTCGAGCCGCGAGCCGGGCCGCCGACACCGGCGTTCGTCCTTTGTCGGCATATGCCCGACAAAGGACGAACGCCGACCCGACTACCAGGAGGGCGAAGCGGGCGACTACCTCGCCAACGCCATCGCCTCCAGCATGGGGGTGTCTGAGTTTGACCCAGATATACGGCGGGGAAGCTCAGACACGCCCCGCGGTCGGGGACCTGATGGCACGCGATCCGACCCTCTGCGCCGGTTCGAGAGGCCGGCGGGGCTTGTGAGGTTGGGGGGGGATTCCGCGTCAGGGCTCGACTCGGCCGCGGCCTGGGCGGTGCGGCCGTTCCCGCATCCCGCCCTCTATCCGCTGGTCCTACGCACGCTGCACCAAATCGTCGGAGGAAGCGGCCGCTACGGCATCCTTCCCTCAGAGGACTGGAGCGGCGGCCCCGATCCCTGGACCGCGCCGACCGCCTGGACCGCCTGGAGCCTCGCCACGCTCGGAGAGCGCCGCCAGGCGCTTCGCCTCCTCGCCGAGCTGCGGCGCGCCGCCACCCCGGCCGGCGAGCTGCCCGAGCGGGTCGGCGCCGCCACCGGCATCCCGCGCTCGACCACGCCGCTCGCCTGGTCCCACGCCTTCGCGATCCTCGCTCTGCGCCAGCTCTGGCCCCCGCGCCCCGGGGGTTTCTGAGTTTGACCCACATATCTGGTGGGGAAAGTCAGACACGCCCAGGGGCAAAAAAAATCAGAGCGCCTCGAGCGCCAGCTCGACCGCCTCGCGGGCCGAGTCGGCCGGGGCCACGCCCGGCGCGCCCTCCATCCGGTCGCGACCGGTGAGGGCCCAGCTGCGCAGCGCGATCACCGGCCTGTCGATCGCCCGCGCGAGGCCGATCTCCGAGAGCGTTCCCCACTCGCCGCCGATCGCGATCACCACGTCGCCCGAGGAGACGACCGCGAGGTTGCGCGCGTGGCCGATCCCGGTGGCGACTACGTGGGTGCAGAACCGGTTCGCTTCCTCGACCCCGTTGCCGGGGACGATCCCGATCGCCGTCCCCTCCGCTTCGCTCGCGCCGCGGCAGGCGGCTTCCATCACCCCGGTCAGCCCGCCGCAGACCAGCGCCACGCCGGCCTCGGCGAGCCGCCGCCCGACCTCCTCGGCGAGCGTCGCCGCCTCGGAGCCCGGCTCGCAGCTCGCCGTACCGATCACCGCCACCTGCCGCCGCTCGCTCATCGCCCCGCGGAGTCTTTCATCAGCCGCATCAGCTCCAGCGCGCCCGCCTTGTGCAGCGGTTCGTTGAGGTTGCCGCACTTCGGGCTCTGCACGCAGGAGGGGCAGCCGGAGTCGCAGGGGCACTCGGCGATCAGCCGCTCGGCGTCGTCGAGCAGCAGCTCGAACCGCTCGTAGCCGCGCAGCGTGATCCCGACCCCGCCCGGGTGCCCGTCGTAGATGAAGATCGTCGAGCGGCCGGTCTGGAAGTGGACGTTGGTGGAGAGGCCGCCGATGTCCCAGCGGTCGCACATCGCGATCAGCGGCAGCACCGCGATCTGGCCGTGCTCGGTCGCGTGCAGGGAGCCGAGCAGCGCGTCGCTCGGCAGCGCCCCGCTGAGCCGCTCGGGCAGCACGTACCAGAGCGCCTGAGTGACGAAGCTCTGCTCGGGCAGCTCCAGCGCGACGACGTCGATCGGCTCCTGCTCGGAGATCGAGACCCGCTGGAAGGCGATCACCTGCTCGGTCACCGAGACGTCGCCGAAGTTGAGCTGGACACCGGCGACCTGGCGCTGCTCGCGCACCCGCTCGATGTAGATCTCCGTCTCCTTCTTCGGCCGCGTGTACCAATCGCCGTCGAAGCCGGAGACGATCGCCCGCCGCTCCTCGACGTCGAGCCGCTCGACCTCGTAGGAGCGCCCGAGGTGCAGGTAGACGGCGCCGGGATGGACCGTGGTGAAGGCGCGCTCGGCCTCGACCAAGCCCAGCATCTCGCCCGAGTCGCGCTCGATCACCGCCACCGAGTCGGACGAGGCCGAGCGCAGGGCGATCCGCGAGGCGACGAACTCGCTGCGCCGCGGCAGCAGGCGGCCGCCGGCGCCGCGCAGCTCCCCCGCGCCGAGCAGCCGCTCGGCCCGCTCGCGCCAGCCCTCGCCGAAGATCTCCTCGTCCTCGTCGCTCAGCGGCAGCTCGTAGGCGGCGGCAACCAGGTGCCGGGAGGCGATCTGCTCGTTGCCGGGGTCGAGGATCGCCGCCTCCACCGGCCGCCCGAGGAACTCCTCCGGGTGGCGGCAGAAGAACTGGTCGAGGGCGTCCTGGCCGGCGACGTAGACCGCCAGCCCGCGCCGCCGCCGTCCCGCCCTCCCCCACATCTGCCGCAGGCTGGCGACGGTGCCGGGGAAGGTGACGCAGATCGCCGCGTCGAGCTCGCCGACGTCTATCCCCAGCTCCAGCGCGTCGGTGGCGACCACCGCGAGCAGCTCGCCGGCGCTCAGGCGCGCCTCGATCTCGCGCCGCTGCTGCGGCGTGTAGCCGCCGCGGTAGGGGGCGATCCGCGCCGCCAGCTCCGGCTTGCCGCGCCGCTCCAGGCTTTCGCGGGCGAAGCGCTGGATCAGCTCGATCCCGCGCCTGCTTTTGAGGAAGCAGATCGTCCGCACCCCGTGGGAGACCAGCTCGGCGAGCAGGTCGGCGGCCTCCGACAGCGCCGAGCGGCGGGCCCCCGTCGCCTTGTCGAGCAGCGGCGGGTTCCACATCGCGATCTCCCGCCCGGCGCGCGGGGCCCCGTCGTCGTCGATCAGCTCGAACGGCGCGCCGACCAGCCGCTCCGCCAGCTCGACCGGGTTGGCGATCGTCGCCGAGGCGAGAAGGAAGCGCGGCTCGGCCCCGTAGAAGCGGGCGATCCGCCGCAGCCGCCGCAGCACGTTGGCGACGTGGGAGCCGAAGACGCCGCGGTAGGTGTGGGCCTCGTCGACGACGACCCAGCCGAGGTTGGCGAAGAAGTCGCCCCAGCTCTTGTGGTGGGGGAGGACGCCGACGTGGAGCATGTCGGGGTTGGTGAGCACGAGGTTGTTGCGGCGGCGGATCGCGGGGCGCTCATCGCGCGGGGTGTCGCCGTCGTAGATCGCCTCGCGCAGTCCGGGCGGGCGCAGCTGGGCGAGCTTGCGAGCCTGGTCCTGGGCCAGCGCCTTGGTCGGGTAGAGGTAGAGGGCGCGCCGCTTCGGCTCCCGCGCGATGCCGTCGAGCACCGGCAGGTTGAAGGCGAGGCTCTTGCCCGAGGCGGTGCCGCTGGTGATCGCGAGGTGCGAGCGGGCCGCCGCCTCGTAGGCCTCGAGCTGGTGGGTGTAGAGGGACTCGACGCCGGCGCGGGAGAGAGCCTCGGCCAACCCGGAGTCAAGCGAGGCGGGCAGGGCCACCGGCCGCGCCCGCCGCTCCTCCTCGCCGCTCTCGGCGACGACGCGGCCGTCGCGGCGGGCGGGATCCAGAGCCACCGCCCAGGGGGGGCCGAGCAGGCTCGCTCCGCGCGCCATCAGACCGCACTCCGCTGCGGCCGCACAATCCGCCCAGCGACCTTGACTGCCTGCAGGGACGACCGGTCGTGGATGCGGAGGATGTCGGCGCCCTCCCGCACCGCGAGGGTCACCGCCGCCACCGTCCCCCACTCGCGCTCCCCCGCCGGCCAGCGCTCCTCCCACGACCCCCCCAGCACCGCGCCGATGAAGTCCTTGCGCGAGAGCGAGACGTAGAGCGGCAGCCCCAGCGAGCGCAGCTCGCCCAGCCGCCGCAGCACCTCCAGGTCCTGCTCGGGGCTGAGGTCGAAGTCGAGGCCGGGGTCGATCGCGATCTGCGCATCCGCGACTCCAAGCTCCCGGGCCCACTCGACTCTCCCCTCGAACCAGGCCCGCATGTGGTCGACCACGTCGTCGTAATCGCGCCAGGGGCGGTCTACCCGCGGCGGCCCCTCGATGTGCATCAGCACGTAGCCGCAGCCGCTCTCGGCGACCAGGCCGAACATCTCCTCGCAACCGCCGGAGATGTCGTTGATCGCCGCCGCGCCCGCCGCCAGCGCCTCCCGCGCCACCTCGGGCGAGAAAGTGTCGGCGGAAATCGGGGGAGCGTCATCGTTTCCAGCTTTTTCCTTGCCATAGCGAGGAGAAAGGTGGAAACGACGCGGGAGAGCCGCCACCAGCCCCTCGATCGCCGGCGTCAGCGCCGCCGCCTCGACCTCGGCCGGCACCGGCGGGCCGCTGCGCGCCGCCACCGCGCCGACGTCGAGCATGTCGAAGCCGGCCTCGGCCAGCGCCAGCCCGTCGGCCACCGCCTGCTCGGGGGTGCCGCTGCGCGCCCCCTCGAACATCGAGTCGGCGGTGACGTTGACGATCCCGGCCCCGACCGGCTGGGCCAGGTCGAGATCCGTTCCGGCAAGCGTCCACCTCCTCATCCGGCCGAGCTTACGCGGCCGCGCTGGATCCCCCGCGCACGGTCGATACCGTAGGCCGCCGCGGTGCCCCTCAGCTGCGTCTACACCGACCTCGACGGGACCCTGCTCGGCAGGGGGAGCTCGCTCTTCCGCGACGCCGACGGCGGCTTCAGCCTCGCCCAGGCGCGCGGCCTGGAGGCCTGCCAGCGGGCGGGGGTCGAGGTGGTGATCATGTCCGGCCGGCGCGAGCCGCAGGTGCACGAGGCGGCGCGGCTGATGGGCCAGTCCTCCTACATATACGAGGCCGGCTGCGCCTTCGCGATCGACGGGGAGACGACGCTGATGACCGGCGAGATGGCTCCGGACGAGAGCGGCACGATCTACGAGCAGATCGAGGCGCGCGGCATCCCCAAGATGCTGTTCGAGCGCTTCGAGGGACGGCTGGAGTACCACGCCCCCTGGCACCACGGCCGCGTCCTCTCCCATCTCTTCCGCGGCAAGGTCGACGTCGAGGAGGCGAACGCGCTGCTGGCCGAGCGCGGCGACGACGACCTGCGGCTGCTCGACAACGGCGCGATCGGGCGCGAGATGCCGGCGGTCGACGGCCCCACCCACGCCTACCACCTGGTGCCGCGGCTGGTCAGCAAGGCGGGCGCGGTCGCCGCCCACTCCCGCGCCCGCGGCTACGACCCCGCTGAGTGCATCGGCGTCGGCGACTCGGTCGAGGACCTGGAGGTCGCCGCCGCGGTCGGTCGCTTCTTCGTCGTCGCCAACGGGCCCGAGCGCGACCCGGGGCTGCGCGCCGCCCTCCCCGCCTGGGACAACGTCACGGTGACCGAGGGCCGGATGGGCGAGGGCTTCTACGAGGCGGTCGTCTCGACCCTGGTCGAGCGGCGCTAGCCGGGCGTCCGACCGGGCCCGGAGAGCGGCGGCAGGCAGTCACTAGTATCGGGCCGGTCCGGTAATCGAGCCCGAAAAGGAGCGTCGCGTGTCCGCGGATACCGCAACCGTCGCGGAGCAGGAGTACCTGGAGATCATGTTCTGGCTGGAGGAGGCCGGGCTGCCGATCACGGGCGCCAACATCGCCCGCGCGATGCAGCTCTCGCCGCCGACCGTGCATGAGATGGTCGGCCGCCTGGTCGAGGACGGCTACGTCGAGCGCCAGCCGGACAAGTCGCTCGACTTCACCGGGTCCGGGCGCGAGCACGCCAGCCACATCGTCCGCCGCCACCGGATGATCGAGCGCTTCCTCACCGACGTGCTCGGGATCCCCTGGGACGAGGTGCACGAGGAGGCGGAGCGGATCGAGCACGCGATGTCGCCGGTGCTGGAGGAGCGGATGCGGGCGGCGATCGGCGACGCGACGACCTGCCCGCACGGGCACCCGATCGTCGAGGGGGCGCGCGAGCAGGGCTCGCTGCTGGCCGACGTCGCGGTCGGGGCCGAGGTCACCGTGCTGCGCTTCGAGAACGAGGCCGAGGAGCTGCTCCACTACCTGAAAGAGGCGGGGCTGCGCCCGGGCCTCGAGGGCAGGGTCGAGAGCTCGGACGAGGAGAGCGTCACGATCGGCTCCGCGGAGGGCGCTCACACGGTCAGCCGCAGCGTCGCCGAGACGGTCTCGGTGCGCGCCGATCCGGCGCCCCCGCCGCGAGCCGCGATCCCCGAGCAGCTGGTGCTCTCCTCGGACCGCTACGGCCGGTAGCCGTCGCGGCTACCGGCAGACTCAGCGGGCGACTACCAGCATTCGCGGGCGGCGCCTTCTTCCCAGAGCTGGAACGCGTAGTCCCACTGGTACTGGTTCAGCGCCACCACGATCGAGCTTTCGAGCATCGCGCACCCTCCCGCCCGCGGCATTGCCTGGGCTGGCGCCGCCGGCAACATCAGCGCGCCGGTCGATAGCAGCGCCGCGAGCGACCCCATGACCCCCAGCGACCTCAGTCTCGACTTGATCATCGATGCCCTCCTTTAGGTCGGAGCTGCTTGCCGCGCAAAGCTAGTTCGCGCGCCGCCGGCGACGGACACATTTCCTAGCCGGCCGAAGGCGCCGGGACAGCGGCTCGGCTACCCGCGGAGAGGCACCGCGACGATCGGCCCCGAGGTCGGCTGCGGGACGCCGCCGCTCGGCTCGACCGTGACCAGGACCGCTTCGGCGCCGCGGATATCGCCGACGATCGCTTCCGCGAGGCCGCCCTTGTTCGGCACGAAGAGGGCGCGCACCGGCGCCACCGTGCCGTTTCGCTCGACCCATGCCTCGAGCACCTTGCCGCCGGCGAGCGCCTGGACGTGGGTGAGGCGAAGCACGCCCTTTCCTTCGGCGTGGAGCAGGCGCGCGGTGACGCCCGGAGTGTGGCCGGCGACCACGGTGGTCGTCCTCACGCTGGTCTCCGACCCGCTGTTGCCGACCGCGTAGCCGATCGCCCCGGCGAGGAGGACCGACGCCACCGCCGCCAGGGCGGAAACCGGGGTGAGGGCGAGCCCGAGGTCCCGCAGGCGGGGGGCGATGCCGCGACCGGCCCTCCTCCCCTCTGGGCGCCTGGCCGCCTCCTCGGCCGCTTCGGCGCGCACCTCGGCAAGCAGCCGGGTTCGCAGCTCGCCTGGGGGATCCAGCCTCGCGACGCATTCCGAGAGCGCCTCGATCGCCGGCTTCAGCCAGCGGGCTTCGGCCTGGCAGCGCTCGCACTCGTCGAGGTGGCGCTGCAGCTCGGCCGTCTCGGCGGGCTCCAGCGCCCCCAGCAGGAAGGCGGCGAGGTCCTCGCTCCAGCGCTCGTGGGCGTCCTGGATCATGCCGTCCCCTCCGCGATCTCGCCCCGGATCTTCTCCAGGCCCAGCCTCATCCGGCCCTTCACCGTCCCCAACGGCACCCCCAGCATCCGCGCGATCTCGGAGTGGCTGAAGCCGCCGAAGTAGGCCAGCTCGATCACCTTCGCCTGCTCCCGGGGCAGGCTGCCGAGGGCGCCGCGGACCTCGCTCTCGGTCTCGCGCCGCAGGGCCTCGTCCTCGGTCCGCTCACCGGCCTCCCGGCGCTCGAGGATCTCCTCGTCGTCGAGCGTCAGCCTGGGCGCCTTGCCGGCACGGCTGCGGAGGGCGTCGATCGCCCGGTTGCGGACCACGCTCAGCATCCAGGAGCGGACGCTGCCGCGGGCCCGGTCGTAGCGGGCGCCGCTGCGCCAGATCGAGATGAACGCCTCCTGGGTCACGTCCTCCGCCGCCACCCGCGCGCCGACGATCCTGTAGGCGAGGGAATAGGCGATGCCGCCGTGGCGGTCGTAGAGAACCTCGAAGGCTTCCGGGTCCTTTTCGCCGATCAGCGGCATCAGGTCCTCGTCGGCCATTCGCTCGGGCCTGTTCGGTCCAGCAGACATCGGTACGCGGCCATCATCCGTAGCAGATCGGCTGTTATCTAGGAGATACACACTCGCACGTTTTCAGCACCACGAAAGTTTTTCTATCCTTTTGGACGTACGTAGACCCACCGCGGCCGGTTCGACCGGAAACTTCTTCGAGACGACCCCTACGCCAAGGTCCTACGACGGGGCCGAGCCGACTGGATCACCGCAGAGCAGGGAACATCCAACCCAGCAGCGCCGTTACCCCACCCGAAGGGTTGAAACCAGCCGGCTGCGTCAGGCGGGGGCGCCGGCGCGAACGCGCTCGAGGGCGGTCGCGATGCGGGAGACGCCCTCCTCCATCCGCTCGGCCGGAACCGGAGCGAAGGAGAGACGGAGGCTGTTGCGGCCGCCCTCGATCATGAAGTCGGGGCCGGCGACGAAGGTCGCGCCCTCGGCGGTCGACTCGGTCAGCAGCGCCGTCGCGTCGACGCCCTCGGCGAGGTCGAGCCAGAGGAAGTAGCCGCCGCCCGGGACGACGAACCGGGCCTCGGGAATTCGCTCGCGCAGCGCCGCGACGAGGGCGTCGCAACGCTCCTTCAGCGCCCCTTTGACGAACTCGATGTTGCGGTCGAGCTCGCCAGAGCGGCAGAGCTCGAGCACGATCGACTCGGCGAGCATGTTCGGCGAGATGTAGGTCTCGTTGGCCCGCTTGGCGAGCTTCGCGATCTCCTCCGCCGGCCCGGCCAGGTAGCCGACCCGGACCCCGGGGCTGACCGTCTTCGAGAAGGAGGAGGCGTGGACCACGCGGCCGGCGGTGTCGAGCGAGAGCATCGTCTCCAGCGGCTCGCCCTCGAAGGGCAGCTCGCGGTAGGGGTCGTCCTCGAAGATCCAGAAGCCGTGCTCCGCGGCCAGCTCGACGAGGCGCGCCCGCTTCGCCGCCGAGAGCGTGCAGCCGGCGGGGTTGTGGGCGTTGGGGATGATGTGGGCGAGCTTGATCGGGCCCGCCTCGAGCGCGGCTTCGAGCTCGCCGAGCGCGACGCCGTCGGGCTCGAGCGAGACCGGCGCCAGCTCGACGCCGAGCCGCTGCAGGAGGAGGAGCGTGCGGTCGTAGGTCGGCTGCTCGACCACGACCCGGTCGCCGGGCCCGAGCAGGTGCTCGAACAGCATCGCCCCGGCCTCCAGCGATCCGTTCGCGACCATCACCTGGGAGGCGTCGAGGCCTCCGTGCCGCGCGGCGATCCACTCGCAGAGGCCTGGGTGCCCGATCCCGGTGCCGTAGGAAAGCGCTCTTTCCCAGTCGCTCTCCAGCGCCCGCGCCGCCGCCTCCCGCACCTGCTCGCGGGGAAGAATGTCGGCGCTCGGCGCCCCTCGCGCGAATGAGATCGTGTCGCCCGCCATCGCTCTTCGACCCTAGCAACGGGGGAGAACCGACGGCGTTTCTGAGCTTGACCCACATATATGGGGGCAAGACTCAGAAACCCCGAGCGGGGGCGGACGTTGACGGCTTTGGCGACGAAGCAGCACGGGGTCGTGTCCCACGCCCAGCTATTGGAGCTTGGCTTCAATCGCCGCCTGATCGAGAGGCGGATCTGGGAGGGATGGCTGCTGCCGGTTCACCGCAATGTCTACGCGGTCGGCTCCCGGCGACTGGGTCGGCGCGGCCATTGGTGGGCGTCGGTGCTCGCCTACGGGCCCGGCGCGGTGCTGAGCCACCGGACCGCGGCGGCGCTGTGGGGGCTGCGGCGAGCGCGGGGGCCGATTGACGTGACGGCGCCGACCGGTCGGCAGGGGATCCACCGGCGGGAGCGGCTCTGGATCCATCGCTGCAGGCTCGATCCGGCGGAACGGACGCTTCGCGACGGCATTCCCGTCACCACGCTCGCCCGGACGATCTTCGACCTCAGCGAGGTCGCGCCCTACAAGGAGGTGCGAGCCGCGGCCGAGGAAGCCGACCGGCTCAAACTCCTCCGGGTCGCGGAGCTGCGGGCGGTTTGCGGACGCGGCTACGGACGCCGGGCCCTCCGCCCGATGCGCCGCCTGCTGGCGGAGCTGGAACCGCCGAGCGAAGGCCGCTCCCCGCTCGAGCAGCGCTTCCACCAATTCATCCGCGAGCACGGCATCCCCGAGCCGCACCACAACGTGGAGGTCATGGACCACGAGATCGACACGCTCTGGCCCGCGGCCAAGCTGATCGCCGAGCTCGACAGCTGGGAATTCCACGCCCACCGCGCCGCCTTCGAGCGCGACCGCGCCCGCGATACCCGCCTCCTCCTCGCCGGCTACCGAACGATCCGCATAACCCACCGCCGGATCGAAAACGAACCGAGCCAACTCGCCGCCGAGATCGCTCAGCTCCTGCGCGCCTGACCGCACCGGTTGGGTGGCCGCCCCGCGCTCAGCCGCCGCGCAGCACCTGGACCGCGATCGCCGCGGTCTCGGTCGGGCTTTCGCCGACCCGGATCCCGTTCGCTTCGAGCGCTTCCTTCTTCGCCTGCGCGGTGCCGGAGGAGCCGGAGATGATCGCGCCGGCGTGGCCCATCTGCTTGCCCGGGGGCGCGGTGAAGCCGGCGATGTAGGCGACGACCGGCTTGGAGACCTCGGCGGCGATGAACTCGGCCGCGCGCTCCTCGGCGTCGCCGCCGATCTCCCCCACCATCACGATCAGCTCGGTCTCCGGGTCGGCCTCGTACAGCTTCAGGATGTCGATGAAGTCCGAGCCGATGATCGGGTCGCCGCCGATCCCGACGATCGAGGAGTTCCCCTCCCCCGCCTGCTTCAGCTCGTTGCCGATCTGGTAGGTCAGGGTGCCGGACTTGGAGACGACGCCGATCTTGCCCGGGTCGAAGAACTGGGCCGGGATGATCCCGACGTTGGCCTTGCCGGGGGAGAGCACGCCGGGGCAGTTCGGCCCGATCAGCCGCACCCCCGCCTCCTTCGCCTGCCAGTAGATGCGCAGCATGTCGAGCACCGGGATCCCCTCGGTGATCGCGATCACCGTCTCCACCCCGGACCCGATCGCCTCCTCGATCGCCGGCGCCGCGAAGCGCGCCGGGACGAAGATCATCGAGGTGTTGGCGCCGGCCCGCTCCACCGCCTCGGCGATCGTGTCGAAGACGGGCACGCTCTCGACGTCCTGGCCGCCCTTGCCCGGCGTCACCCCGGCGACCAGGTCGGTCCCGTAGGCGCGGTTGCGGAGGCCGTGGAAGGAGCCCTCGCGGCCGGTCAGGCCGGAGACGACCAGCTTCGTCTCGCTGCCGACGATGATGCTCACGAGGCCGCGCCCGCCAGCTCGACCACGCGGCGCGCCGCGTCGAGCATCGTCGTCTCCTGGCGCAGGTTGGGAAGGTCGGCCTCGGCGAGGATCCGCAGCCCCTCCTCGGAGTTGGTGCCGTCGAGGCGGACGACCAGCGGCACGCCGAGGTCGATCTGGCCCGAGGCGGTGACGATCCCGTTGGCGATCTCGTCGCAGCGGGTGATCCCGCCGAAGATGTTGAAGAGGATCGCCGTGACCTTCTCGTCGCTCTTGATCACTTCCAGCGCGTTGACGATCGCCTCGGCTTTGGAGCCGCCCCCCGCGTCGAGGAAGTTGGCCGGCGCGCCGCCCGCCTGGGCGACCACGTCGAGCGTCGACATGCAGAGGCCGGCGCCGTTGGCGAGGATGCCGACGTTGCCGTCCAGTTTCACGTAGGTGAGGCCCTTCTCCTTCGCCATCCGCTCCTGCGGGTCGTCGACCGTGTCGGCGATCTCGGCCAGGTCCTGGTGGCGGAAGAGCGAGTTGCCGTCGATCGTCACCTTCGAGTCGAGCGCGACCACGTCGCGCCCGGCGGTGACGATCAGCGGGTTGACCTCGATCAGCGTCGCGTCCTCCTCGCGCGCCACCGTGGCCAGCTTCGCGAGCACCTCGGCGGCGGCGTCGAGCGCGTCCTCGGCGAGGCCTGCGTCGGCGACGATCCCCCGCGCCGCGGCGGCGTCGAAGGGACGAGTCGGGTCGACGTGGCGCTTGACCAGCGCCTCGGGGTCCTCGGCGGCGACCGCCTCGATGTCCATCCCGCCCTTCGCCGAGACCATCGCCAGCAGCTTCTTCTCGCCGCGGTCGAGGATGATCGAGGCGTAGTACTCCTCGGCGATCTCCGAGCCGCCCTCGACCCAGACCTGGTCGACCCGGAACGGGCCCTCGCCGTGCGGGCCGACGATGTCCATGCCGAGGATCGCGCCGGCGTGCCGGCGCGCCTCGTCGGCGTCCTTGGCGATCTTGATCCCGCCGGCCTTGCCGCGGCCGCCGATCAGCACCTGCGCCTTGATCGCGCAGGGGTAGCCGATCCGCTCCGCCGCCGCGACCGCGCCGTCGACGCTGTCGGCGACCTCGCCGCTGGGCACGGCGATCCCGTGCTTGGCGAAAAGCTGCTTGCCCTGGTACTCGAGGAGATCCATTGGAGGTGGCGCCCGGCGGGCGCGGTCGCGCACCCTATCCGAGATCGCCGCCCGCGCGCCGCGACAAGGGGTAAAGCACCGCGGGGCGGGTGCTTGGCATAATGCCGCGCTCGCCGATGCCGCTTCCCAGCCTGAAAACCGTCAAATGGGTCACCACCGACTGCTACGGCACCCTGATCGACTGGGAGAAGGGAATCGTCGAGGCCTGCAAGAAAGAGGCGGCCAAGGACGGCTTCAGCTTCGAGGAAGGCCCCTTCCTCGCCCGCTTCATGGAGGTTCAGGCCGAGGTGATGGCGGGCTCCTACGAGCTCTACGCCGAGGTGCTGCGCCGCACGATCGTCAAAGTCGCCGGCGAGCTCGGCTGGGAGGTCGAGCCCTCGCGGGCGCAGTTCCTCCCCAACAGCGTCGCCTACTGGATGCCCTTCCGGGAGGCGAACGCGGCGATGGACCGGCTCGGCAAGAAGTACGAGATCGGGATCGTCTCCAACATCGACGACAAACTGCTGGGAGTCTCGCGGCGGCACCTGCGGACCGAACTCGACCTCGTCGTCACCGCGCAGCAGGTGCGCAGCTACAAGCCGGACCCGGTCCACTTCAAAGAGTGCGCGCGGCGGATCGGCGGCAAGAAAGGCTGGCTGCACATCGGCTCCAACTACGCGACCGACATCGCGCCGGTGCTGAAAATGAACGTGCCGGTGATCTGGGTCAACCGCCACGGCGAGAAGCTCGAAGGCCGCAAAGCCCCCAGCGCCACGGTCAAGAACTTCCGCGAGGCCGTGAAAAAGCTCGGCGCGTCCTGAGCGTCTTCTAGCGTTGCGGCGCAACTCCGGCGGCAGGCGCCGGTTTCGACCCCTAGCGCATTTGATGAACCGCTTCGCGCACCAAAGGAACCAGATGCGCGCCGTGGCAGGCGCGCGACCGCTGCTCGCGGCGAGCGTGCTCGCGCTCGCATGCGCCTTTGCGGTCGCGGCCGGCCCGTCCAGCGCGAGCGCCGCCCCGGCCAAGGCCTCCTCGCGCCACCATCGCGCGGCGGTGCTGCCGAGCGGGCCGCGGCCCAACTTCGTCCTGATCCAGACCGACGACCAGACGCTCGACCAGCTCTACACCACCTACACCCCGCCCGGCGGGGCCGAGGTCGCGGCGATGCCGAACACGCTCGCCGACATCGCCGACAAAGGGATCACCCTCACCCGCTACTACGTCTCCTACCCGCTCTGCTGCCCATCCCGGGTCAGCCTGCTCACCGGCCGCTACGCGCACAACCACAACGACCGCGGCAACGTGCCGCCCGAAGGGGGCTACACCGGCTTCTCGATCCGCCAGGGCGATACCCACAACATCGCGGTCTGGCTGCAGGACGCCGGCTACCGGACGATCCACGTCGGCAAGTTCCTCAACGGCTACGGCGACGAACCGTTCGACAACGGCAGGACGGTGCCGCCGGGATGGAGCGCCTGGCACACCGTGCTCAACGCCGACACCGATCACTACTTCTACGGCTACACGCTCAACGACAACGGCTCGATCGACGGCCCGTTCGGCGACTCGGGCAGCTGGGAAACCCGCGAATACGGCCAGAAGGACGACTTCGGCTGCCCGTTCGCCCCGCTCAACGGGCTGCCCTGCTACTACGAGACCGACACGTTCACCCGCCTCGCGGACGAAGAGATGCTGGCGACCCCCCCGGGCCAGCCGTTCTACCTGCAGCTCGACTACACCGCGCCGCACGGCGACTTCCGCAAGCCGGCGGGGCCCGAGCCCGCGCCCCGCGAGTACGAATCGTTCTCCGGCGCGCCCTTCCCGCACAACACCTCGCAGGGGCTGAACGAGGGCAACGTCAACGACAAGCCCCGCTTCATCCGCGAAGCGGGATACCTGGCGCCGGAAGAACTGCACACCTATCGCGTCTACTACCAGAAGGTGCTGGAGTCGCTGCGCGCGGTCGACGACGGCGTGCAGCAGATCGTCAACACGCTCGGCGCGATGCACCGGCTGCGCAACACCTACATCATCTTCACCTCCGACAACGGGTTCTTCTTCGGCGAGCACCGGTTGACCGGCGGCAAGTTCCTCGCCTATGAGCCCTCGACCCACCTGCCGCTGCTGATCCGCGGCCCGGGGATCAAGCCGGGCTCGGAAAGCGGCGAGCTGGCGGCCAACATCGACATCGCGCCGACCGTGCTCGAACTGGGGCGGGCGCAGGCCGACAAGAGCATCGACGGCCGCTCGCTCGTCCCCTACCTGCTCGAACCCGAGCTGCGGAGCCGGCGGCCGATCCTCTTCGAGTCCTTCGTCGAAACCAACGACGTCGAAGAGAACGGCGGCGGCCCGGCGGCCGCGCCGGCGAAAGTGGCCGCCGGAAGCGCCGGCGGCGGGGCCGCCGTCAACTCGCGGAAAAGCGGCGCGAGCGCCTCGATCGTGGCGCCGCCGAAGAACTACTACGGGATCCGGCTCGGCCCCTACAAGTACATCGAGTGGCCCGACGGCGAGAAGGAGCTGTACGACCTCGAAAGAGACCCATACGAGCTGCGCAACGTGATCCGCAGCGGCAACTACCGGCCGATCCGCGGCTTCCTGCACCGCGAACTCGAACGGCTGGAGACCTGCGTCGGCCGGGTCTGCCGCGAAGAAGCCGGAGAGCTCCCGCTGACGCGCCGGGAACAGGCGACGATCCGGCACGCGAGGGAAAAGCGGGAACGCGAACGCGAACGCCGCGAACGCCACCGCAAATAGGGAGACGCCGGGGCTACTCGATGACGGCGATCGTGTCGCCGTTGGAGACCGAGGCGCCCTCGGTGACGTTGAGGGCGGTGAGCTTGCCGGAGCGGTGGGCGGCGATCTCGTTCTCCATCTTCATCGCCTCGATCACGCAGATCAGGTCGCCCTCCTCGACCGTCGCCCCCTGCTGGACCGCGACCTTGAGCACGGTGCCCTGCAGCGGCGAGGGCAGCGACTCGCTCGAGGCGCTGGCGCCGCCGCCGGCCTTGCGCTCCCGCTTCGGGGCGCGTTTGCCGGCCCCGGCCGCCGCCGGAGCACCGCCCGCGCCGGCCTCGCCGATCACCTTGACGTCGAAGAGCTTGCCCGAGACCTCGACCTTGTAGTCGCGGGCGACCAGCTCGGCGCCCTCGGGCGCCTCCGCCGCCGCGACCGCCTCCGGCGCGGTCGACTTCAGCCAGTCGCGGTCCTCCATCAGGTCGCGGCAGGTCTCCCCCCGCGCCCACTGCTCGGTCGCCAGGATCGCCTTGTGGAAGGGGATCAGGGTGGTGAGGCCGCCGATCTCGTACTCGCCCAGCGCCCGCAGCATCCGCCGGGTCGCGTGCTCGCGGTCGACGTCCCAGACGATCAGCTTCGCCACCATCGGGTCGTACATCGGGGTCACCTCGGACCCCGCCTCGACGCCCGAGTCGACCCGCACGCCCGGCCCGGAGGGCTCGCGGTAGCTGGAGATCGCCCCCGGCGCGGGGGCGAACTTCTTGTGCGCCGCCTCGGCGTTGATCCGGCACTCGATCGACCAGCCGCGCATCTCGAGGTCCTCCTGCCCGACCGAGAGCGGCTCCCCGGCGGCGACCAGGACCTGCTCGCGGACGATGTCGACGCCGGTGACCATCTCGGTCACGCAGTGCTCGACCTGGACCCGCGTGTTCATCTCGAGGAAGAAGTAGTCCTCGCCGACCTGCATCCCCTCGATCGTGCCGGCGCCGCGGTAGCCGACGGCGGCGGCGGCCTCGGTGGCGATCCTGCCGATCCGCTCGCGCATCTCCGCGTCGACGCGCGGCCCCGGCGCCTCCTCGATCACCTTCTGGTGGCGGCGCTGGATCGAGCAGTCGCGCTCGCCGAGGTGGACCACGTTGCCGTGCGAGTCGGCCAGCACCTGGACCTCGACGTGGCGCGGATCCTCGAGGTAGCGCTCGACGTAGACGCGGGCGTCGGAGAAGAACTTCTCGCCTTCGCGGGCGGCGCCTTCGAAGGCCTCCTGCAGGTCGTCGGGGGTCATCGCGACGCGGAAGCCCTTGCCGCCACCGCCCCCGGCGGCCTTGCAGGCGACCGGGTAGCCGGCGTCCTCGGCCTGCTGGCGCGCCTCGCCGAGGTCCTTGGCGGGCGCGGTCGCGCCGGGCACGATCGGGACCCCGGCCTCGGCCATGATCTCCCGAGCGCGGGTCTTCGAGCCCATCGCTTCGATCGCCTCCGGCGGCGGGCCGATGAAGACGATCCCGTGCTCCGCGCAGGCGCGGGCGAAGTCGGCGTTCTCGGCGAGGAAGCCGTAGCCCGGGTGGATCGCCTCGGCGCCCGCCTCCTTGGCGGTGTCGATGATCTTCTGGATGTCCAGGTAGCTCTCCGCCGGCACCGCCGGGCCAATCAGGAACGCCTCGTCGGCCTCGCGCACGTGGGGCGCCTCGCGGTCGATCTCCGAGTAGACGGCGACCGATGCGACGCCCATCTCCTTCAGCGTCCGGGCGACCCGGATCGCGATCTCGCCGCGGTTGGCTATCAGCACCTTCTCGAACACGGCGGCGCAGTCTATTTATGCGGGCGGCGCGGTGGAGGGAGCCGAGGGAGCTGTTGTCGCAGCCGCGCCCGGCGCGGCTCACGAGCGCTTATAGCGGCTCGCGGCGTACTCCTCGACCCAGGCGGTGGAGCTCCTCCAGGTCCCGTCCGCGGCCTTCGCGGCCTTGAGCCGACCGCGCACGGCCGCGACCCGCAGCGCGTTGGCTGAGAGCTCCTCTGTCGCCAGCGCCGGCAAGGGCACCAGGCGGGCCGGGCCGGCGATCGCCGGGACGACGAACTTGTAGAGGTTGTCGAGCACGGCCCGGGCGAGGAACTCCCCCAGGGGACCGAAATCGCCGTCGTCGGCCCGGCGAAGCGCGGAGAGGTACCGGGGGCGGTTGCCCTTGTAGATGATCGCGGGCGGGTAGCCGAGGCGGACCAGGAGGAGGTTGAGGAGTAGCCTGCCGGCGCGGCCGTTGCCGTCCAGGAAGGGGTGGATCTGCTCGAAGCGGGCGTGCAGGCGCGCCAGAGCCTCCGCGAGCCCCGCTCCGTCGACCTTGCGCAGTCTCTGCGCCTCGGCGACCCAATCGCGGATCAGCACCGGCACCTCCGTCCATTCCGGCGGCCGCATCCCTCCCCCGAAGGGCTCGATGTCGTGCTCGCGGAAGGATCCCGGGCCCTCCCTCGGACTGGCCTGCGGATGCGGCGCGGCGTCCCAGACAGGGGTCATGGCGAGGCTGTGGACCTCGCGCACCTCGGCCAGGGTGATCAGGCGGCCGCTCTTCCAGGCGCCGGGTTCGATTCCGTGGCCATAGACCCAATCCGCGGCGTCCGCGTATCCGCGCACCTCGAGATACTCGCTCAGCTCCTTGTTGCCGACCGCCCGACCCTCCGCCAGCAGCTGCTCGACCTGCTTCAGCACCAGCGTGTTGCCCTCGATCGCGGTCGAGTGATGTGCCTCCTCGAGCCAGATCCCGCGCCAGATGCCTTCCGCCTCCTCGGGGCTGGGAAGCCCTCCCAGCCGCTCCCGCAGCTCGCCGATCTGGATGCGGAGGCGCTCGTAGACGTCGGCGCGCGAGGGGCGTCCCCGGCGAGGACCGTTTTTGTTCGTCTGAGGCACCTTTTAATTGTACCGAACAAAATTTAAGTTGTTCGTCTGGATGCAAAAGTAAATGTTCCGAACACTTTCGGCGCACCGCCCGGCCCAATAGGCTGCGTCGCCGTGCTGATCGAGCTGCAGAGCCATTCGACCGTCTCCGACGGGCAGCTGGCGCCGGGCGAGGTGGTCGAGAAGGCCGCCGAGGCGGGGGTGACGACGCTGGCGCTGACCGACCACGACGCGATCGCGGGCGTGGCGGAGGCGGCGGAGGCGGCGGAGCGGCTGGGGATCGAGCTGGTGCCGGCGATCGAGATGTCGTGCGTGCACGAGTACGCCGAAGACCTCCACGTCTGCGGCTACTGGGTCGACCTGGGGAGGATCGCGCCCGCCTGCGAGCGGGCCCAGCACGAGCGGGTGACGCGGGCCGGCGAGATCGTCGACAAGCTCCGCGCGGAGGGATTCGACCTCCACCTCGAGGACGCCGTGCGCGAGGCCGGCGACGCGCTCTCGATCGGCCGCCCCCACATCGCCCGGGCGGCGGGCGCGACCGGCGACCTCGGCCCCTTCTTCGAGGAGTACCTGGTTCCGGGCGCGAAGGCCTTCGTGCCGCGCCGCTGGCCGACCGCCGAGCAGGCGATCGAGCTGATCCACGCCGCCGGCGGCGTCGCCGTCATCGCCCATCCCTACTGGGACATCTCCGCTCCCCTCGAGGTCGACGACCTGATCCGCTCACTCGGCGCCGACGGCGTCGAGACCTTCTACCCCTCCCACAGCGAGGAGCAGACCGCCCACCTGCTCGAGCTCTGCGAGGAGCTGGGCCTCGTCCCGACCGGCTCCTCCGACTACCACGGCCCGACCCACAAGACCTTCGCCGCCTTCGGCGCCTACGACACCTACGGCCTCGGCGAGCCGCAGGTCCCGCCGCGTCCCTAGGGACCCTCGAACGGCTGGCTCGGTAAGGGCGGACGTGCGTCGGCCGGCGCCGTCACCCGACCAGCAATGCGGGTGGCGACGACCGTGGCCGACGGCTAGGGCGACCTGCTTCAGCTACGAAGGGAGAATGGCCGAATCGCGGTCGCTTCTTTGCTCACGCAGGGGCTTACGGCCCGCGGGCGCCGCGGGTTCAAACCCCAATGAAACCGATGTCTCCGCGGCTCAGGCGGCCGCGGCGACCGGGATCAGCTCGCGCTGCTCCAGGTAGGAGATCAGCTTCTGCGCCGACTCCTCGGCGGTTTCCGCTTCGGTGTCGCAGGTGACCTCCGGGTTGTCGGGAGCCTCGTAGGGGTCGGAGACGCCGGTGAATTCCTTGATCTCGCCGGCGAACGCCTTCGCGTAGAGCCCCTTGACGTCGCGCTCGGCGCAGGTGTCGACCGACGCCTTGACGTAGACCTCGATGAAGCGCTCGCCCATCAGCTCGCGCGCCTCGGCGCGGATTTCCGCGTAGGGGGAGATCGCCGCGGTGATCACCGGCACGCCGTTGCGGCTCAGCAGGTCGGCGACGAAGGCGATCCGGCGGATGTTGGTGTCGCGGTCCTCCTTCGAGAAGCCGAGCCCCTTCGAGAGGTTTTCCCGCACGATGTCGCCGTCGAGGATCTCCAGCTTCGAGCCGCGCTCGCGCAGGTGCCCCTCCAGCAGTCGGGAGATGGTGGTCTTGCCGGCCCCGGAGAGGCCGGTGAACCAGAGGGTGAAGCCCTTCTCGTCAGCCATCGGTAGTTCAGTCCTCCTTGTAAGCGTCGATCAGGATGTCGGCGACCTCGTTGCGCGAGAACTCCTGCGGCGGCCGTTCGCCGTTGCCGAGCATCTCGCGGACCTTGGTGCCGCTGAGGAACACGTGCGCGCCGGAGTCGTGCGGGCAGGTCTTGCCCGAGGCCATCCCCTCGCACGCGTTGCACCAGAAGCTGTGCTCGAAGAAGAGCGGTTCGATGCCCAGCTCCTCGGTGTCGATGTCGTCGAAGATCCGCTGCGCGTCGTAGGTCCCGTAGTAGTCCCCGACTCCGGCGTGGTCGCGGCCGACGATGAAGTGGGTGGCGCCGTAGTTGCGGCGGGCGACCGCGTGGAGGACCGCCTCGCGCGGGCCGGCGTAGTGCATCTTCGAGGGGAAGACGCCGAGGATCACCCGGTCCTGGGGGTAGTAGTTCTCCATCAGCACCTCGTAGCAGCGCATCCGCACGTCGGCGGGGATGTCTCCGGCCTTGGTCTTGCCGATCAGCGGGTGGATGAAGAGGCCGTCCGTGGTCTCCAGCGCGGCCTTGGTCAGGTACTCGTGGGCGCGGTGGATCGGGTTGCGGGTCTGGAAGGCGACGACCCGCTTCCAGCCGCGCTCGGCGAACGCCTGGCGCGACTGCTCCGGGGTCAGGTAGCGGCGCATGAAGGCGTCCTCGTGGCCGGGCAGCTCGTCGACCTCGATCGGGCCGGCGAGGCAGCGCGCGCCCTCCTCGTAGATCGCGGCGACGCCGGGGTGCGCCTCGTCGGTGGTGCCGTAGACCTGCTCGGCCTCGCGGCGGGTGTCGCGCTCGAAGATCTCCTCGACGGTGAGGCGGCCGAGCCGCTGGCCTTCGTCGCTGGAGAGCTCGACCACGTCGCCGACCGCGCAGTCGAGGTCGCTCGCAAGGGTGATCGGGATCGGCCAGTAGGCGCCGTCGGCGGTCCGCATCTCGCCGCAGACGCGCTCCCAGTCGGCGGACCCCTGGAAGCCGGTCAGCGGCGCGAAGCCGCCGTTGCCGATCATCTCGAAGTCCGCCGTGTGGCGCTCGGAAAGGGTCAGGGAAAGCTCAGCCATCGTCTCGCTCATCGGGGGATCTCACCAATCGTTCGGGGGAAGGGACTAGGGGGCGCCGGGCGCTAGTTGATACCGCACTCGGTCTTGGCGCTGCCGGCCCAGCGGCCGTCGCGCGCCGAGCCGCCGGGGCCGACCGGCTGGGTGCAGTGGGTGCAGCCGATCGAGGGGTAGCCGTGGTCGTGCAGCGGGTTGTAGGGAAGCTCGTGCTCACGGATGTAGTTCCAGACGTCGCGCTCGGTCCAGTCCGCGAGGGGGTTGAGCTTCCAGAGGTCGAAGCGCTTGTCCCAGCCGAACTTCGGCGTGCTTGCGCGGCTGCTGGAATCCGCGCGGCGGACACCGGCGACCCAGCAGTCTACGGAAGACAGGGCCCGCGCCATCGGCTCGACCTTGCGCAGGCCGCAGCAGGCGTCGGGATCGCGGTTCCAGAGCTCGTCGCCGTGCTCGGCGGCCTGCTCCTCCAGGGTCAGGTTGTGGAAGCGGTCGAACTCGATCCCGAGGTGCTCGGCGAGGCGGTCGCGGGTCTCGTAGGTCTCCTCGAAGAGGAGGTCGGTATCGAGGTAGAAGAAGCGCGCCTCGGGGTTGACCTGGCTCGCCATGTGGGCGGTGACCGAGCTGGTCTTCTGAAACGAGCAGGCGACGTAATGGTCCTCGCCGAAGGTCTCGAACATCCACTCGAGCGCCTCCTGGGCGGTCGAGCCCTCGAGCTTGGCGGCGACGGCCTCGTGGTCGATGTCGGTGATTGTCGGCACCGTGCCGGAGAGGGTGATCGGCGGTGGCTTCATGGTTCGACGGCGCGACTCAGATCGCGCACTCCCCCTCGCCGCGCTCGACCTTGTACGGGCTGGAGCGGTTCCAGTCGATGAACTGCTGCATCGTCTCGAGGCTGAACTCGACCGGCATCGTCAGGTCCTTGACCGCGGCTTCGAAGCTCTCCGCCCCGGCGCGCTCGGCGAAGGCGTTGAACTCCTCGCCCTCCTCGCGGTCGGACTCGTAGAGGCGCACCCAGCGCTCGACCGCCTCGGGCACCCGCTTGGCGGGCAGCCGCGACTTCAGCCGCTTGCCGAAGACGACCTCGCCGCCCTCGTAGTTGCCGCCGATGTGCGGGATGTAGGCGGGAACCTGGCGCTCGCCGACCTTCAGCGAGGCGCCGTAGAAGCCGATGTTGGCGATGTGGTGCTGGCTGCAGCCGTTCGGGCAGCCGCTCATCTTGATGTGGATGCGCTTGGTCAGCTCGTCGGTGATCCGCATCTGCTCGACCCGCTCCTTGATCGCGCGGTTGAGGCCCATCGAGCTGGTGATCCCGAGTTTGCAGCTGTCGGTGCCGGGGCAGCTGACCACGTCGGTGATCTCGTCGGCGCCGGCCTCGCCGAGGCCGAGCTCGGTGAGCCGCTGCCAGACCTCGTAGAGCGCCTCGTCGCGCACCCAGCGCAGGACCAGGTTCTGCTGCACGGTGCTGCGGGCGTGGCCGCCGCTGAGATCGCGCATGATCGCGGCGAGGCCGCGGAACTGCTCCGGGCTGAGGTCGCCGCGGGTGATCTTCACCTCGACCGCGGAGAAGCCCTCCTGGCGCTGCTCCTGCACGTTGCCCTCGCAGAAGCGCCCGAACTCGGTGTGGTCGCCGTTGGGGGAGGCGGACGCGATCGGGACGTCGGGGGCGACGCCCTCCTCGTCGTCGTCGAAGCGCAGCCGCTCGACGTCGAACTCGCGCTCATCGACCCAGTCGCCCTCGAGCTCCTCGTCGACCAGCTCGCGGAAGGCGTCGATCCCGATCTTGTCGATCAGGACCTTGATCCGGGCGCGGGCGCGGTTGACGCGCAGCCAGTCCTGGCGGTCGAAGATCCGCAGCGCCGCCTCGGCGACCTTGAGGTAGTCGCCGTTGTCGGCCTCGACGAAGTCATAGAGGGTCGGCGCGACCCGGGCCATGATCGAGGTGCCGCCGCCGACCCGGACCTCGAAGCCCCTGACCCCGTCCCGTTCGCGGGAGAGGAAGGCGATGTCGTGGATGCCGGTGATCGCCCGGTCCTCGTCGGAGCCGGTGAAGGCGGTCTTGATCTTGCGCGGCATCAGCTGCGTGGTCGGGTGGCGGACGAAGTAGCGGACGTAGGCGCCGGCGTAGGGCGTCGGGTCGAAGACCTCGTCGGGGGCGACGCCGGCCCAGGGGTCGCCGGTGACGTTGCGCACCGTGTTGCCGCAGCCCTCGCGCGAGGAGAGGCCGGCCTCGGCGATCTCGCGCAGCAGCGACTCCATGTCGCGCAGCGGCACGTGGTGGATCTGGATGTTCTGGCGGGTCGTGATGTGGCCCTTGTTGAGCGGCGCGTACTTCTCCACCACGCTGGCGAAGGCGTCCATCTGGTCGGGGGTGACGCCGCCGAAGGGCAGCTTCACGCGGACCATCTGCACGTCGGGCTGGCGCTGGCCGTAGACGCCCTGCTTGAGGCGGAAGCCGATGAACTGGTCTTCGGGCAGCTGGTCGGCGAGGAACTTCTCGGCTTCGTTGTCGAAGTCGTCGAACTCCCGCTCGATGATCGGGATGATCTGACCGGGGACGTTCTCGTAGGCCTCGGGGTTCTCAAGCGTGCCGACCCGGCCCTTGCCCCGCTGCTCCTTGTTCTCGGCTACGGCTACCTCCACGACGAGAAAAATAGCAAAACCCGACAGGGATTCGGGTATTTAGCTCTGAGCAGCCCTCTTCCGTGCCTGGAGCACCGCGGCGGCTTCCCCGGACTCGGCGACATAGCCTTCGTCCGGCTCCAGCGGAAGTTCCTCCTCGGCCCAGCCGACGATCCCCTCGCTCAGCTTCGAGGCGTCGTAGCCGGCCTCGGCGAGCGCTGCCGCCGCCATCGTCGAGCGGTTGCCGCCGCGGCAGTAGAGGACGACCGGGCGGCCCTCGTCGATCTCGCCCGTCCGCTCGGCCAGCTCGGCCAGCGGGACGTGCTTGGCGCCGGCGATCCGGCCGGCCTCCCACTCGTGGTCGGCGCGCACGTCGATCAGCTGCGCGCCCTCGTCGATCAGCCTGCGGGCCTCCGCGCGATCGATCTCCCTCGGCTCCGCCATCAGTCGACCTCGGTCCCCTCGATCAGGAACGCGACCCGGACGTGGGCGCGGTACTCGTCGAGGTTCTCGCCGCGGATCCCGGTCGAGACGATGTCGACGGCGCGGATGTTGCGCAGCGTCCCCTGCGCCTGGCTCAGCGCCTGCCTCGCCGCGTCGTCGGTCGAGGTCTTGGAGCTGCCGACCAGCTCGATGATCTTCACGACAGCCATTTGGCTCCTCCTTCCGGGTCCTGCACGGTCTCCTTGGCGCCGACGCCCTCGATCAGGGCGGCGCGATGCCAGGCGCCCGTCCTCGGCAACCCCTCCGCCGCGGTGGCTCCCAGCTCCGCCTCGAACCTCGCGATCGCCGCCGCCACGGCGGCGGCCTCCTCTGCGCTCGCGGTCTTCTCGGCCACCGGCGAAGCCTAGTTCAAACGCTCCCTCACCCCATCCAACTATTGGGGTTGACACCGGACCGGGCAGTACCTGAGGATGATTGAGAACTCGAGAGTACCTTTGTAAGGAGAAATGGTGTCGTGCACTCGTGGGGCAGCAGGCGGGACCGAACTCAGGTTGTCGCGAATAGGGCCGCCCCCGGAGGGGAGTCCATGACGCCCATCGCCGAACAGCGCACCGCCGCGGCGGCGAAAGCCGCCTGCGAGGCCCGCGCGGTGGAGGTCGAATGCGAGCTGCGGCTGGAACGGCTGCGCCGCCGCGACCGGGAAGCCGCCGAAGAGGGGCTCCGAAAGAGAGAGCGCCGGGAAGCGAGGCGGGACTGCTGGAAGAGATGGTGGGGGTCGTCGAACAGACGCCGGGGGGCGCTCAGCGTCTTGATCGCGGTCGGCGTCCCGGCGTTGATCGCACTGCTCATATATGCCCTGGCCGCCGATCCTGCCAAAGGGTCGGACGGCGTGGCGCAAACGTCCTCGAGCATCGAGATTCTCGGGATCGGCCTCCTCACCGCGGCGTCGTCCTTCGCCGTCGGCGCCCTGCTCGGCTTCCTCTTCGGGATCCCTCGCAGCCTTGCCACTCAGCCGCCCGCTCCCCCTCCCGCGTCTCCGAGCGACGAGGGCGCCACGGATGGCGGAGGCGGCGCGGAGGCGGCCGCCGCCCAGCACTTCGCGCCGAACACGAACCTGGAGCAGATCTCCGACTGGCTGACCAAAATCCTCGTCGGCGTCGGACTGGTTCAGATCCACCAGGTCAGCGGTGCGGTCGAAGACCTCGCCAACGGCCTCGCCCCGGGGCTCGGCTCGCAGGGCTTCACGGTGGCCGTCGCCCTGCTGATCGCGTTCTCCGTCACCGGCTTCCTCAGTGCCTACCTCTACACGCGCCTGAACCTCCAGCGGGCCTTCGAGCGGGCCGTGACGATCAAGCAGGCGGTGCGGGAAAAGGTGAGCACCGAAAGCACGGCGATCGCCCTGGTTCAGAGGCAGCTGATGCCCGGGGCCGAGAAGCCGACCCTGGCGGAGTTGACCAAGGCGCTGAAGGCGGCGACGCCCGGGACCCGGGATCAGGCCTTCTTCCTGGCGCGCAAGCAGCGAAAGGAAGATTGGAAAGCCAGCGGGTGGGCAGATGGGGGCAGTGACGAGGAAAAGGACGAATTCCCGACGTTGAGCGTCCCCGTCTTCGAAGCTCTGATCGCGTCTGACACCGAGAAGAAGGCCCGCTCGTGGGCCGAGAAGGCCTACGCGCTCTTGAAAGAGGGAAAAGAAGAAATAGGCGAGGCGAAGACTGCGCTGGACAATGCGATCGAGCTGCGGGGGCCGCTGGCGATGAGCCGCACCCATCAGTACGAGCTCAACCGTGCCTATTGCACGGTCATGCTGAACCCCGGTTCGGTCGTCGATTCCACGATCGAAGAGGTCTGCTCCGACGTCAAGGTCGCGATCCAGGGGTGGTCGCAACTCAAAGCCGAAAGGAGGAGTGCGATCAAGGACTGGCTAGAACTGAACTCCGACCCGGCGAGCACTTCCGCGCGAGGTCGGGCCGCGGCGCTGCTGAACGAACTCAGCCCTGATCGCCACTCCAGCTAACTCTGCCCAACTCCGATCGGCGGCGCTCGAGCAGGGTCGCGACGCGTCCCATCACCTCGCCCGGTTCGCGCTTGAGCCGCGGGCCGGTGACGCGGATCATCTCGATCCCCGCGAGCTTTAGCTCCTCCTGGCGGAGGCGGTCGCGCTCGAACGCGGCGCGCGTTCCGTGGGTCTCGTAGACGTCGAGCTCGACCGCGAAGCGCTCGCGCTCCCAGTAGGCGTCGAGCTCGCGGCCGCCGAAGCCGTAGTTGGTCGAGGGAGTGGGAAGGTCGGTCTCACGGATGAATTCCAGGAACCGGCGCTCCAACCCGGAGCGCGTGAAGGCCGGCTCCGGGCGGTAGATCCCCAGCGCGCGCTTCAAGCGCCCGCGGCCGCGGTGGCCGCCGGCCCGGGCGAGCACCGCTTCGATCGCGCGGAGGTCGAGCAGGCGTCGCTCTTCGGCCCGCTCCAGGTAGCGGTCGAGTCGGTCCGGACGGGACGTCGCCGCCAGGTCCAGGAGCGTGCGAGGCACGGAGGTGACCGGGATCCCCTCGACCTCCCCCCGGTCCTCGTCGGCCAGGCAGGAGGAGAAGTGGACCTTGAATTCGCGCTTCGCGCGCCGGCGGATCGGCGCGGTGACGTGAATAGTTTCCGGCCGGTAACGGATCAGCTCCCAGAGATAGGCGGCGGAGCTGTGGCTGGCGACCGCGGGCCAGATCACCTCATCCGGATCCAGCGGTTCAGCCGCCAGCACCGCCGCCATGCACCGCCCACTCCATTTCAGCTCCCAGTGCCCGAACGTGTACACGCCCCGATGGAGCCGATGCAGCCGGGCCCCGATAGAAGCGTCTGAGGTCGCATCCAGCGAATAGCCAAGCGATAAGAGCTGGCGGGTCGATATCACGCCGAACTGCTGGGTCGCCAGCTCCGCCAGCGCCCGATGTGAGGTCGGCGTTCGTCCTTTGTCGGGCATATCCCGATAAAGGACGAACGCCGGGGTGGTTCTCCCCCCCTTACTTGTTCAGGCCGGGGACCGGGTGGCCGTGTTTGGCGTCGCCGCAGAGGATCGGGGCGGGGTCGAAGGGGTCGGTGAGGGCGCGGCCGGCGGGGGCGCCGACGACCGGCTTGCCGGGTTTGGGGGCGTGGCCGCGGCCGCACTGGATCGAGATGTCGCGGACGCCGTCGCGGGCGTCGATCACGTCTTCGCCGCCGTTGCCGATGAAGATGTCGCGGCCGGGCTGGCCGAGCATGCTGTTGGCGCGCCCGTTGCCGATCAGGATGTCGTAGTCGAAGGACCCCTCCATGTCCTCGTCGGTCGGCGAGAGGTGGACTTTGCGGCAGCCCTTGACCACGTCGATCCAGGCCGCGTGCCGGGGGAAGGAGACGTAGAGCAGGCCGGGGTGGGCCTGGGTCTCGGCGAAGGACGCGTCGTCGCGGCCGGGGCCGCCGACCAGGGCGCCGCCGGCGCAGCCGCCGCCCGCCGCGAGCAGGTCGCCGTTCGCCCCGCCGTAGAGGAAGGTCGGGCCCGGGAGGCCGCCGATCAGGCCGTCGGCTCCTCCCTCGCCGTAGAGCTTGTCGGCGCCCGGGCCGGCCTCGATCAGGTCGTCCTCGGGGCCGCCGTGGATTTCGTCGTCGCCGAAGCCGCCGGCGAGGCGCACGCCGCCGACCGCCAGCATCGATCCTTCGACCTTGAGCTTGTCGTTGCCGGGGCCGAGGTCGGCCATCAGCCAGCGGGCGGGGCCTTCGGTCGGGCAGGAGACGCTCAGGGCGGAGCCGCCGAGATGGCTGCAGCCGGGCCCCACCGCGATCCCCTTGGCGGCGCTGACGCCGAAGGTCTGGCTCGCTTCGTCGTAGGCGACGATGAAGTCGTCCGGTCCGCCGCCGCCGACGATCTGCAGCCCGGCTCCTCCACCCGGGGTCGCGTCGAGCTGGACATAGGCCGAGGCTTTCGGCGGCCGTTCCTTCCCGCAAGAGACGGTGCGGCCCTTCGCCCCCTTGCAGCCGTCGCTGCCCTGGCCGCCGTCGAGCTGGTCGGGCCCGCCGCCGCCGATCAGATGGTCGTCCCCGGGGCCGCCGTCGATCGCGTTGCCCTGGCCGTTGCCGATCAGGGTGTCGCGGAAGGCGGAGCCTTCGAGGCTCTCGAACCCGAACAGCCTGTCGTGGCCGTCGCCGCGCGCCCGGTGCCTGACCAGCGACGCCCAGACCCCGTCGCCCCTGCCCCCCGCGACCGCCGTCGCGAAGGAGGCGATGTCGCCCTTGCCGGCGCCGCCGGACATGCGGTCGTACCCGTAGTCGCCGTGGACGAGGTCTTCGTCGCCGGCGCCGCCGTTGACGATGTCGATGCCGAGGTTCCCGCCGACGTCGTCGAAGCTGCCGGGGCCGCCGAGGACCTTGTCGTCTCCGAGGCCGCCGCTGACCTGGTCGCCGTCCCCGGCGCCGCCGTCAATCGTGTCGTTGCCGCGGCCGCCCCAGATCAGGTCGGCGCCCGGCCCGCCGCAGATCAGGTCGTTGCCGAGGCTGCCGTAGATCACGTCGTCGCCGAGCCCGCCCCAGATCACGTCGCGCCCGGGGGTGCCGTGGATGACGTCGTTCCCGTCGGTGCCGATTATCTTCGCCCGCCGCCCGTCGCAACGGGGGATTTCGGGTTCTTCGCTCTGCGAGGCGCCCAAGGCGGTGCCGGCAAGCAGCAACGCGATGAGCGCCGCCCCCACTGCGACCGCTCTCATTCCCGGGTTCTTCGCCGCGGGGCCCGGTATCCCTCGCCTCCCACGGGAGCTCACGCGCTGCGGATCAGCTTCTTGTTGACGAACTCGTCGGCGCCGTAGCGGCCCAGCTCGCGGCCGAAGCCGGAGCGCTTGAAGCCGCCGAACGGCAGCTCGGGGCTGTCCGCGCCGACCAGGTTCACGTAGACCATCCCGGCTTCGATCCGGTCGGCGACGCGCTCCGCCTGCTCCTTGTCGTTGGTCATCAGGTAGGAGCCGAGCCCGAACGGGGTCTGGTTGGCGAGCTCGACCGCCTCCTCCTCGGAGCCGACCCGGTAGACCTGGGCGACCGGGCCGAAGAACTCTTCCTGGGAGGCCTCGTCGCCGGGCTCGATCCCGGTGAGGATCGTCGGCTCGAAGTAGTTGCCCTCGCGCCTGCCGCCGACGACCACCTCGGCGCCGTTGTCGATCGCCCGCTTCACCTGGTCCTCGAGCCGGTCCGCCGCCGTCCGGGAGGAGAGCGGCCCGACCTCGGTGCCCTCGGCGGTCGGATCTCCCGGCTTCGCGGCGGCGAGCTTCTCGCGGAACTTCTCGAGGAAGTCGTCGTAGAGCTCGTCGGCGACGATGAAGCGCTTGGCCGCGTTGCAGGACTGGCCGGTGTTGTCGAGCCGCGCTTCGGCCGCCGCCTGCGCCGCCCCGTCGAGGTTGTCGGTGCCGAGCAGGATGAAGGGGTCGGAGCCGCCGAGCTCGAGCACCACCTTCTTCAGGTTGCGGCCGGCGACCTCGGCGACGGCGGCGCCGGCGCGCTCGGAGCCGGTGACCGAGACCCCGTGCACGCGCGGGTCGGCGATCACCCACTCGATCTGCTCGTTGGTCGCGTACACGTTCTCGTAGGCGCCCTCGGGGAAGCCGGCGTCGTCGAACATCCGTTGCATCGCCTCCGCCGATTCGGGGCACTGCGGCGCGTGCTTGAGCAGGATCGTGTTGCCGATCACCAGGTTCGGGCCGGCAAAGCGGGCCACCTGGTAGTAGGGGAAATTCCAGGGCATGATCCCGAGCAGCACGCCGAAGGGGCTGCGGCGGATCAGCGCCGTGCCCTCGCCGCCGAGCAGCTCGATCGGCTCGTCGGCCATCAGGCCCTCGGCGTTGTCGGCGTAGAAGCCGTAGATCTCGCCGGCGAAGTCGACCTCCATCAGCGCCTGCTCGATCGGCTTGCCCATCTCGCGGACGACGATCTCGGCCAGCTCTTGGCGGCGCTCGGAGTGCAGCTCGCCGACCCTGCGCACGAGCGCGGCGCGCTCGGCCACGGTGGAGGAGCCGGGCCACGTCCGGGAGGCCCGATCGGCGCGGTCGATCGCGGCGCGGAGCTCGTCGTCGGCGATCTCCGGGTACTCCCTGATCGTCTCCCCGGTGGCCGGGTTGACCACCGCGTAGGTGCTGCTCATCTTTCAGCCCTCCCTGTGGATGCTCATCTTGGGTTGCTCGAGGCCGAGCGCCTCCTCGACCGGGACGTAGTCGACGCCGACCCCGTCCGCCACCGCCGGGTGGGTCACCTCTCCCGCGGCGACGTTGACCCCGGGCCGCAGGCCCGGGTCGCGGCGGATCGCCTCGGCGACGCCGTGGTCGGCGAGCGCGATCGCGTACGGCAGGGTGGCGTTGGTCAACGCGTGGGTCGAGGTGATCGGGACCGCGCCCGGCATGTTGGCGACGCAGTAGTGGATGATCCCGTCGACCTCGAAGGTCGGGTCGCGATGTGTGGTCGGCCGCGAGGTCTCGAAGCAGCCGCCCTGGTCGATCGCGACATCGACCAGCACCGCGCCGGGCTTCATCAGCCTCAGCTGCTCGCGGCGGATCACGTAGGGGGCGCGGGCGCCGTGGACGAGCACGGCGCCGATCACCAGGTCGGCGCGCGGCAGCATCTCTTCGATCGCCAGCGTGGTCGAGTAGACGGTCGAGCAGCGGGCGCCGAAGGTGACGTCGAGCTCGCGCAGCCGGTCGATCGAGCGGTCGAAGACGAAGACGTCGGCCTCCATCCCGATCGCGATGAAGGCGGCGTTCATCCCGACCACGCCGCCGCCGATCACCAGCACGTTGGCGGCGGCGACGCCGGGCACCCCGCCGAGCAGGATGCCGCGGCCGCCGAGCGGCTTCTCCAGCATGAAGGCGCCGGCCTGGGTGGCGAGCTTGCCGGCGATCTCGCTCATCGGCGCCAGCAGCGGCAGGCGGCCGCGGGCATCCTCGACGGTCTCGTAGGCGATGCAGGTGGCGCCGGAGCCGCGCAGGGCCCGGGTCTGCTCCGGGTCGGGGGCGAGGTGCAGGTAGGTGAAGAGCAGCTGGCCGGGCCGCAGCATCTCGATCTCGGTCGGCTGCAGCTCCTTGACGTGGAGGATCATCTCGGCCCGCTCGAAGACCGTGGCCGCGTCCGGGACGATGCGGGCGCCTTGGGCCTCGAAGTCGGCGTCGGCGATCGCGCTGCCCGCTCCGGCGCCCTCCTGGACCAGCACCTCGTGGCCGTGTTCGACCATCTCCCGCACCCCGGCCTGGGTGATCGCGACGCGGTACTCGTCGGCCTTGACCTCGGTGGGGACGCCGACCCTCACACGACCAGCTCCCTCGCCCGCAGCGCCAGCCAGAACTCGATCCGGTCGTGGGCGCGCGAGAGGTCGCGGCCGGTCAGCTCTTCCACCTTGCGCATCCGGTAGCGCAGCGTGTGGCGGTGGCAGTAGACCTGGCGGGCGGCTTTCTCCCACTGCCCGTTCTGCTCGATGAAGGCCTCGAGCGAGCGCAGCAGCTCGCCGCCGTACTCCTCGTCCCCGCTCTCGATCGGGCCGAGCACGCTGTCGCAGTAGAGCTTCAGCGCGTCGTCGTCCTGGATCGAGAGCAGCAGGGTGAAGGCGCCGAGGTCGCGCCAGGAGGCGACCTCGGGCGCGTTGCCGTTGCTGAGCGCGGTCGCCTCGAGCGCGCAGCGGGCCTCGTGGAAGGCGTGGCGGAGGCTCTCGGGCGAGCAGGGCCGGCTGGCGGCGGCGCGGACCGAGCCGCGTTCCGGCGCCAGGGCCGAGCGGGCGTCGGCGGCGACGTCGATCGGGTCGCGGTCGGCGGCGTCGACGACGGCGCAGAGCAGCTCGCGGCCTCCCACGCTGTGCGGGGCGACCACGGCCGGGCAGGCGTCGGCGGCGAGGGCGCGTTCGAGCGCCGGCGCCGCGGCGGCCGGGTGGTCGAGAGCGAAGACGAGGACCGCCGCTTCGTCGCCGATCCCGAACGGCTCCAGCCGGCGGCGCAGCTCGGTCGCCTCCAGACGACCGCCGAGCGCCCCGGCGAGGACGTCGCCGGCGAGGCGCCGCTCGGTCTCGCGGGCGACGCGGCGGCGCATCAGCTCGAGGGCGACGACGGCGACCGCCTGCTGGAGGATCAGCCGCTCGAAGTCGCCGAGCCCGCCGGAGTCGCGGACGATCACCACCCACGCCTGCGGCGGCCCGCCGCCGGGAGAGACGACCGGGTGGGCGAGGGCGCGCCCCGCCACCGAGGGATGGGAGGGCACGAACGGATGCCCGTCGGCCGCGTGCCCGAGCGCCTCCTTGCGGATGCCGCCGATCGCGTCGGCGGAGAGCTGGCGGCGGAAGCCGCGCCCGGCGAGGCGTTCGCCGCGGCTGTCGAGCACGGCGACGGTCCCCCCGACGGCGGAGGCGACGGTGGCGGCGATTTCCTCGAGGCCGCGCTCCTCGAGCACCAGCCGCTCGAGCCGTCGCTGCACCGCGATCCCGCGCTGCAGCACCTCGTACTGCTCGTTGACGAGGCGGGCGAAGGCCTTCTCGGTGATCGCGATGAACGGCATCGAGTAGGGGACCTCGAACAGCGGGAAGTCGCGCTTCTCGGCCTCGTCGACCAGCGCTTTCGGCACTTTGCGGTGGCTGAAGCCGGTGCCGAAGCCGAGGCCGGCGAGGTTGCGGTCGGCGAGCAGGCGGACGAAGGCGCGCTGCTTGGCCGCCGTGTCGAGCGGGATGCCGGTGGTCAGCATCAGCTCGCCGCCGGAGAGCCATGGGGTCGGGTCCTCCAGCTCGGAGATGTGGACCCAGCGCACCGGCGCGGAGGCGGCCTCGGCTCCCGCCGCCAGCTCGAGGCCGAGCTCGTCGAGCAGGCTCTGGACGGTGAGCACGCGGGCCCCCTAGCGGACGACCTGTTTCCAGGCGTCGGAGAGGACGCCGTGGAGGACGTCGTGGATCTCTTCGAACTGCTCGGTGTCGGCGATCAGCGGCGGCGAGAGCTGCACGACCGGGTCGCCGCGGTCGTCGGCGCGGCAGATCAGCCCGCGCCTGTAGAGCTCGCCGGAGAGGTAGCCGCGCAGCAGCCGCTCGGACTCCTCGTCGCTGAAGCTCTCCTTCGTCTCCTTGTCCTTGACCAGCTCGATCGCCTGGAAGTAGCCGGCGCCGCGCACGTCGCCGACGATCGGCAGGTCGTGCAGGCTCTCCAGCATCTGCCGGAACTCGCCTTCCTTGGCGAGCACGTGGCCGCAGAGGTCCTCGCGCTCGAAGACGTCGAGGTTGGCCATCGCGATCGCCGCGGAGACGGGGTGGCCGGCGAAGGTGAAGCCGTGGGCGAAGGAGGCGTCCCCCCGCATGAACGGCTCGGCGACGGCGTCGGAGGCGATCACCGCCCCCATCGGCGCATAGGCCGAGGTCAGCGCCTTGGCGACGGTGACGATGTCGGGCTGGTAGCCGAACCGTTCGCAGCCGAACCAGTGGCCGAGGCGCCCCCAGGCGCAGATCACCTCGTCGGAGATCATCAGCACGTCGTGGCGGTCGCAGATCTCCCGCACGCGCTGGAAGTACCCGTCGGGCGGGACGAAGCAGCCGCCGGCGTTCTGGACCGGCTCGAGGATCACCGCGGCGACCGTGTCCGGGCCCTCGAATTCGATCCGCTCCTCGATCGCGGTCGCCGCCCAGAGCGGGTGGCGGTCCTCGGGCCAGCGGTAGACGTTGGTGTTGGGGACGTGGCAGCCGCCCGGCGTCAGCGGCTCGAACTGGGCGCGCAGGTCGGTGATCCCGGTCGCCGAGAGCGCGCCGAGCGAGGTGCCGTGGTAGGCGACCTCGCGGGCGATCACCTTGTGCTTCTGGCCCTTGCCGTTGACGCGGTGGTAGTTGCGGGCCAGCTTCAGCGCCGACTCGACCGCCTCCGAGCCGCCGGAAGTGAAGAAGACGCGGTTGAGGTCGCCGGGGGCGAGCGAGGCGATCCGCGCCGCCAGCTCGATCGCCCGCGGGTGCGCGTAGCTCCAGAGGACGTAGAAGTCGAGTTCCTCGATCTGCCGCGCCGCCGCCTCGCCGTACTCGGTGCGGCCGTGCCCGGCGTTGACGCAGAAGAGACCGGAAAGGCCGTCCAGATAGCGGTTGCCGTGCTCGTCGTAGACGTAGCAGCCGTCGCCGCGGACGATGATCGGGATCTCGTGGTCCGGCCCGTAGGCGCCCATCCGCGAGAAGTGCATCCAGAGATGTCGGCGGGCCAACTGCTGAAGCTCGGTGTCTACTGCCTGCGGGGCCGTGGCCATCGCGGCTCCTCCTCTCATGCTACGACGATATGGACAAAGCTAGACTCAATATCTCCCATCCGCAAGTGGTCATTGGGTCAAGCTCAGGGCCAAGCCTTATACGAAATGTACAAGTCGTGGCTGTCCTTTTGGGACATCCGCCCCTTGCGCCTTTCGCCGCCGGGGCTTACCGTCGCTATCAGTCTCCCCTCGGCCCGCGGGGGGATCGAGTCGAAGAGAGGGGGTCAGATGGAGAGCGCAGCGCTTCCGCCGGCGTCGGCGGAGCAGGCCACGGAGAGCCGCCCTCGGTCCAGCGTCGCCCTGCATCGGGTGACCAAGCGCTTCGACGACTTCGTCGCCGTCGACGAGCTCAGCCTCGAGCTGGGCCGGGGAGAGTTCTTCACCCTGCTCGGGCCGAGCGGCTGCGGCAAGACGACGACGCTGCGGATGATCGCCGGCTTCGAGCGGCCGAGCGCCGGCGAGATCCGGATCGAGGGCGAGGACGTGGCGGCGCTGCCTCCCCACAGGCGGCCGACCAACACCGTCTTCCAGAGCTACGCCCTCTTCCCCCACCTCAGCGTCGAGGACAACGTCGCCTTCGGCCTCAGGCGCAAGGGGGTCGGCAAGGGGGAGATCGCCGAGCGGGTGACGGCGGAGCTCGAGCGGGTCGGCCTCGCCGGCGAGGCGAAACGCCGCCCGGCTCAGCTATCCGGCGGCATGCAGCAGCGGGTCGCGCTGGCGCGGGCGCTGGTCAACCTGCCGAAGGTGCTGCTGCTCGACGAGCCGCTGGGGGCGCTCGACCTGAAGCTGCGCAAGGCGCTCCAGGTCGAGCTGAAGCGGATCCAGCGCGAGGTCGGGATCACCTTCGTCTACGTCACCCACGACCAGGAGGAGGCGCTGACGATGAGCGACCGGATCGCGGTGATGAACCGCGGCCGGGTCGAGCAGGTGGGGGTGCCGGAGGACGTCTACGACCGCCCCGCCACCACCTTCGTCGCCGGCTTCATCGGCGTCTCCAACCTGATGCCGGCGAGGGTCGCCGCGAGCGGCACGGTGCGGCTGGAGGACGGTCCCGAGGTCGAGGGGGACACCGGCGCCATGTCCACCGGCGAGGCCTGCTTCGCCGTGGTGCGCCCGGAGAAGCTGCGGGTCGAGCTGGCCGGGGAGGGAGCCGCCTCCGCCAACGGGCGGCCGCGGGTGGAGGGGATCGTGGAGAGCTCGCTCTACCTGGGGACGGCGACGCAGATCGTCGTCGGGCTCGGCGAGGGCGTTCGCATGACCGTGCTCGTCCCCAACGCCGACGAGGCCGAGCGTCAGACGCTTCCCGGCGGCGGCGCCCGGGTAGTACTGAGCTGGGAGCCGCAGCACATGCACATGGTCCGCGAGTCCCCAGCCGGGGACGCCGCCGGCCCCGAACCGCAAACGAGCGAGGAGACGGTGACCCGATGAAGACGAAGACCGGTGGCAAGGCTCTGCTGACCCTGGCGAGCGCGGTCGCGGCGCTGACCCTGACGCTCGGCCTCGCCGCCTGCGGCGGCGGCAGCGGCATCGAAGGCGGCGGCGAAAAGGAAGCGCCGAAGGTGAAGCTGGCGGGGAAGCCCTCGGGGAGCGTCACGATCTCGAACTGGCCGCTCTACATCGACAAGGGGACCGTGCCGGCGTTCGAAAAGGCGACCGGCGTCTCGGTCAAGTACATCGAGGACATCAACTCCAACGAAGAATTCTTCAACAAGGTACGGCCGCAGCTGGAACAGGGCGAATCGGGCGGTCGCAGCATCTTCGTCCTCGCCGACTACATGGTGGTGAAAATGCACAAGCTCGGCTACCTGCAGGAATTCGACAAATCCGGTCTGCAGGAAGTCGAAAAGAACCTCGTCTCGAGTCTCCAGCACCCGCAGTTCGATCCCAACCGCGACTACACCGTGCCGTGGCAGAGCGGCATGACCGGGATCATCGTCAACAAGGAAACGGCGCCTGAAGTGCGCTCGATCTGCGACCTCTTCGACCCGAAGTACAAGGGCAAGGTCGACTTCCTCAACGAAGTGCGGGAAACGGTGCCGCTGGTGATGAAGTGCGAAGGGATCGACCCCAACCAGGCCACCGAAGCCGACTGGATGAAGGCGATCGACAAAATCAAGGGCGCCGCCGAATCGGGGCAGATCCGCCGCTTCACCGGCAACGATTACCAGGACGACCTGACCAGCGGCAACGTGGTCGCGGTGATCGGCTGGTCGGGTGACGCGGTGCAGCTGCAGGAAGACAACCCGAACCTCGAATGGCGGATGCCGACCGAGGGCTGCATGCTGTGGTCGGAAGACATGGTGATCCCGGTCGGGGCGCCGAACCCGACCGCGGCCGAGGCCTGGATGAATTTCGTCTACAAACCCGAGATCCAGGCCAACATCGCCGAAGAAGTCAACTACGTGACGCCGGTCGAGGGCGTGAAAGAGGTCCTCGCCAAGCGGGAACCGGCGCTGGCCGAAAACCAGCTGATCTTCCCCAGCGCCTCGTTCACCAAGAAGTGCTCGGGGACGCCGGTACTGGAAGGCGAAGAGGAACAGAAGGTGATCAAAGCCTTCGACGCGGTGCTGAACGGATGACCGCGGTTCGCCGCCGGCTCACCCCCTACTTCCTGCTCGGGCCGGGGACGATCTGGCTCGTCCTCTTCTTCGTCATCCCCCTCTTCTACATGGCCGAACTCTCGCTCTGGTCGGGAGTGATCGGCGAATTCGAATTCAGCTGGAACTGGGCCAACTACAGCGAAGCGCTGTCGGCCTATGACACGCAGTTCGTTCGCTCCTTCGAGTACGCGGGGGCGGCGACGCTGCTGGCCCTGATCATCTCCTACCCGCTCGCCTACGCGATCGCCTTCAAGGCGGGGCGCTGGCGCAACCTGATGCTGTTCGCGGTCGTCGCCCCCTTCTTCACCACCTACCTGATCCGGACCATCGCCTGGAAGACGATCCTCTCCGACGAAAGCCCGGTGACCGAACTCCTCCACGCGATCGGGATGGCGCCGAGCGGCCACATCCTCGCCACCAGCTGGGCGGTGATCGCCGGGCTCACCTACAACTTCCTCCCCTTCATGATCCTGCCGATCTACGCCAGCCTCGAGCGGATCGACGTGCGCCTGGTCGAGGCGGCGAAGGATCTCTACAGCTCCGCCGCGCAGGCGTTCTGGCGGGTGACGCTGCCGCTCTCGGCGCCGGGGATCGTCGCCGGCACCCTGCTCAGCTTCATCCCCGCGGCGGGCGACTACGTCAACGCCCAGTTCCTCGGCGGCGCCGGCAACCGGATGATCGGCAACGTGATCCAGTCGCTCTACCTGACTCAGTCCGACTACCCCTCGGCCGCGGCGCTGTCGTTCGTGCTGATGGCGCTGATCATGGTCGCGGTCGTCGTCTACATCCGCTTCGCCGGCTCGGAGGCGCTGATGGGCGAGGAGGCGCGGTGAGCGTCGCCGAGGAGACCCGGCCCGCGCGGGCCTGGCGCTGGCTGCGCGAGCACGCGGTCAACATCGTCGCCGCGCTGGTGGTGGTCTACATGCTGCTGCCGATCGCCGTCATCCTCCTCTTCTCCTTCAACAACCCGCAGGGCCGCTACAACTACACCTGGGTCGGCTTCACCCTCTCCCACTGGGCGCATGCCTTCAGCCGGCCCGAACTGAACGAAGCGCTCTTCACCAGCCTCAAGCTCGCCGTCCTGGCGACCGCGGTCTCGACCATCGTCGGCACCATGATGGCCCTGGCCCTGGTCCGCCACCGGTTCTTCGGCCGGCGCCTGGCGAACTTCCTGATCGTGATCCCGATGGCGACCCCCGAGGTGGTGATGGGCGCCGCGCTGCTCTCCTTCTTCCTCATCCTCGGCACCCCCTCGCTCGGCTTCCAGACGCTGCTGATCGCCCACGTGATGTTCTGCATCAGCTTCGTCGTCGTGGTCGTGCGCTCGCGCCTGATCGGATTCGACCGCAGCCTCGAGGAGGCGGCGCGGGACCTCGGCGCCAGCTCCTTCGAGACCTTCCGCCTCGTCACCCTGCCGCTGATCATGCCCGGCATCTTCGGCGGCGCGATGCTTGCCTTCGCCCTCTCGATCGACGACTTCGTGATCTCCAACTTCAACTCGGGGACGACGGTGACCTTCCCGCTCTACATCTACGGCGCCTCCCAGCGCGGGATCCCGGTCGAAGTGAACGTGATCGCGATGATGCTGTTCGGGGTCACGGTGGCGGCGATGGGCTACGCGACGTGGCAGCAGCGGCGGGCGGAACGGATGAGCGCCGTCCGGCCCGAGCAGGAGGCGCTTCCCCCCGCGCTGCCGGTCGGGGCGGCGACCTGATGGCCGACGGGACCGGGAGCCAGGCCTTCGCGGAGGCGGCGGCCGCGCGGCTGGGCCCGCCGCGCCTCGCCAACTACGTCGGCGGCGAGTGGCGGCGGGCGGAGCACGCCGAAGGCCTGCCCGACGTCCACCCGGTCAGCGGCGAGACCGTCGCGACGGTGCCGCTCAGCGGAGCCGAGGAGGTCGATGCGGCGGTCGCCGCGGCGCGCGCGGCGCAGCCGGGCTGGCGCGCCGTCCCGCCCCAGCAGCGGGCCCGGGCGCTGCTGGCGCTGCGCGGGGAGCTGCTGCGGCGCCGGGCGGAGCTGGCGGCGCTGGTCTGCGACGACATGGGGAAGACGCTCCCCGACGCCGACGCTGAGGTCGGCCGCGGGCTGGAGTCGATCGAGTCGGCCGCCGCGGTCCCCCACCTGCTGAAGGGCGAGACGCTGGAGGGGGTGGCGGCCGGCGTCGACGTCGAAATGGTGCGCCAGCCGGTCGGCGTGGTGGCGGCGATCACGCCGTTCAACTTCCCGGCGATGATCCCGCTCTGGTTCCTGCCCTACGCGATCGCCTGCGGCAACTCGTTCGTCCTCAAGCCCTCCGAGAGCGACCCCCGTCCCTCGGCGCTGATCATGGAGGCGGTCGACGCGGTCGCCGAGATCCCGGCCGGCGTCGTCAACCTCGTGCACGGCGCCCGCGACGCCGTCAACGCGCTGCTCGACCATCCCGGCATCGACGCGATCTCCTTCGTCGGCCGGGCCGAGACGGCGCGGCTGGTCGCCCAGCGCGCCGCCGGCTCCGGCAAGCGCGTGCAGGCGCTGGGCGGCGCCAAGAACTCGATGGTGGTGATGCCCGACGCCGACCTCGGCCGGGCGGTGCCGGCGATCCTCGGCTCCGCCTTCGGCGCCGCCGGCCAGCGCTGCCTCGCCGGCTCGGTCTGCGTCGTGGTCGGGGACAGCGCGCGGCGGGAGGAGGTGCGGGCGGCGCTGGTCGCGGCGGCCGGCGAGCTGACGGTCGGCGACGGCGCCGACGCGGAGACCGACGTCTGCCCGATGGTCTCCTCGGCGGCGCGCGAGCGGGTGGTCGAGGCGCTGGCGCGAGCCGAGCGGGAGGGCGCCGAGGTCCCGCTCGACGGCCGCGGCGAGGCCGGCCCCGCCGGGACCATGCTCGGCCCGACGATCGCCGCCGTCGCCGACCCCGAGAGCGAGCTGGCCCGCGAGGAGCTGTTCGGCCCGCTGCTGGCCCTGCACGAGGCCCCCGACCTCGACGCGGCGCTGGAGTTCGCAAACGGCTCCCGCTACGGCAACGCCGGCTCGATCTTCACCCAGTCCGGCGACGCGGTGCGCCGCTACCGCTACGGCGTCGAGGCCGGCATGCTCGGCGTCAACGTCGGCGTCCCCGCCCCGGTCGCCTGGTTCCCCTTCAGCGGCTGGAAGGACTCGATCGACGGCGACCTCCACGCCAACGGCCCCGACGCGGTCGACTTCTACACCCGCAAGAAGGTCGTGACGACTCGCTGGTAAGGCGCTTTACTCTCCGCATGGGAGAGGAAAGCGCCTTGCTACCGGCCGATGTGGAAGCCGATCAGCTCGGGGACTCGCGCTATGGCTGAGGCGAGCTTGGAAGGCCGGCGGCCGGCGAGCTCGGCCTCCTCCTTGGCGAGGATGCCGAGGCGGATCGCCTCTCCTCCGATCCAGTGGAAGGGCTCCGGTGGGACGCGCGGCGGCAAGGGGTCTACGAAGGGGAGGCGGGAGGGCTCGTCGCGGCGGTCGAGGGCGAGCGAGGCGAGGGTGCGGCCGACCATGTGGGAGGGGCCGACGCCGTTGCCGGTGTAGCCGGCGGCGACGAAGGAGCGGCCGCCGGCGAGCGGCATCACCAGCGGCAGGTGGGTCGGGGAGGCGTCGATCGGCCCGCCCCAGGCGTGCTCGATGCGGCGCCCGGCCAGGCCCGGGAAGCAGGTGTGGAGGTGGTCCGCGGTGGCGGCGATCACCGCCGGGTCCAGCTCGGCGCGCCCTCCCAGCCTCGCCCCCATCGCGATCCGCCCACCGCCCCAGCCGAAGAGGATCCGCCCGTCCGGGGTGGTGCGGAAGTAGTCGATCAGCGAGCGGCTGTCGGTGATGCACTCGCCGCCGGTCCAGCCGACCTGCTCCAGCACGTCCGGCGCCGGCTCGGTGAGGACGATGTGGGAGGAGGCGACGGTGAGCCGGTGGCGCAGCGGGCCGCGCCCCGACTTGGCGGCGGCGCCGATCGCCAGCACGGCGGAGCGTGCCCGCACCGTGCCGTCGGCGGTGCGCGCCTCGACGCCGCCGCGCGCCTCGCGCAGCGAGCGCACCGGCGAGCCCTCGAACAGCTCGACGCCCCGGCCGCGCAGGCGCTCGCGCAGGCCCAGCGCCAGCCGCGCCGGCTGCACCGTCGCCGCGGCCGGGTAGTAGGCGCCGGCGCGGAAGGCGGGCGAGGCGCAGCGCGCCGCGACCTCCGCCGGTGACAGCTCGCGCACCGCGTCGCCGGCGCCCAGCTCGCCGCAGGCGGCGATCGCCTCCGTCCAGGCGCCGTCGTGGGCGGGCGCGGTGGAGACCTGGAGGTAGCCGCCCATCCGGAACCATGCGTCCACCCCCTCCCGCTCGCAGAAGGCGCCGATCTCGCCCACCGCCCCCTCGGCGGCGCGGGCGACGGCGAGCGCCGGCTCGTCCCCCCAGCGCCGGCGCATGCTCGGCAGCGAGAACCACATCACGTTGCAGAAGCCGCCGTTGCGGCCGCTCGGCCCGCGGCCGCAGCGGTCGGCCTCCAGCAGCACCACCCGTGCCTCCGGCTCCAGCCGCTTCAGGTGCCAGGCGGCCCAGAGCCCGGTGAACCCCCCGCCGACAACCACCACGTCAGCGTCCCGACCGCCCTCCAACGGAGCGAGCGGGTCGACTGGTCCAGCCTCCTCGAGCCAGTATCCATGCGCGGTGTGATTCATAGGGTCTGTCCCAATACCGAGTTCCGGGCCTATCCCGGCAGGGGTGAAGCGTCTTGTACTTTTTCGCCGCCGCCCAACTCGGACGGCCGCGACGCAGACGAAAAAGTTAAGCGAAACCCCTGCCGGGATAGGCCCCAAGCCGTCAGTAGTCTTTTCGCACGGTGCCCAGCTTCGACGCGATCGCCGATCTGCCGCTCGACGTCGAGTCGTGTGAGTTCGAGGGGCTCGAAGTGACGATCGGCGAGTTCGAACGGCTGACCACGATCGTCAAGCTGCGCGGCGGCGGCCACGAGGGGATCGGCGAGGACGTCGTCTACGACGCGGTCGACCACATCGCCCAGCAGGACGCCGGCCCGCCCGACGGGCTGCTCGGCAGCCACAGCTTCTCCGGCTTCTCGCGCCAGCTCGACTCGGTCGACCTCTTCCCCGCCGCGGCGCCGCAGCGCGACGTCTCCCGCGAGTACCGCCGCTGGGCCTTCGAGTCGGCGGCGCTCGACCTGGCGCTGCGCCAGGCGGGGACCAACCTCGCCGCCGCCCTCGGCCGCGAGCCGCGCCCGGTCAACTTCGTCAACTCGATGCGCCTCGCCCAATCGGCGGACGAGCGTTCCTCGATCGAGCCGCTGCTGGCGCGCCTCGCCGTCTACCCGACGCTGCGCTTCAAGCTCGACCCGACCAACGACTGGGACGACGACCTGATCGCCGCCCTGGCCGAGACCGGCGCGGTCGACTCGCTCGACCTCAAGGGCTTCTACAAAGGCACGCCGGTCGACGTCGAGACCGACCCGGAGCTGTACGCGAAGCTGATCGCAGCCTTCCCCGAAGCCTGGCTCGAGGACCCCGACGTCACCGAGGAGACGCGGCCGCTGCTCGATCCCGTCTCCGAGCGGGTCACCTGGGACGCGCCGATCCACTCGATCGCCGACATCGAGGCGATGCCCTGGTCGCCGCCTAGGACGGTCAACGTCAAGCCCTCCCGCTTCGGCCCGATCGAGAACCTCTTCGCCGCCTACGACTACTGCGAGCGGCGCGGCATCGGCGCCTACGGCGGCGGCCAGACCGAGCTCGGCCAGGGCCGCGGCCAGATCCAGTACCTGGCCTCGATCTTCCACCCCGACACCCCGAACGACGTCGCCCCGGGCGGCTACAACGACCCCGAGCAGGCGACCAAACCCGGCCTCCCCTCCAGCCCGCTAGAGCCGGCGATCGACGAGCTCGGCTTCCGCTGGCGCCTCTGACGCCGGCGTTCGATAAGCGTCGCCGCTGAACCAGCATCGAGCATCGGCGTTCGTCCTTTATCGGGATATGCCCGACAAAGGACGAACGCCGGGTCTTCGGCTGACCGAATTCGGCGTTTCGGCTACGTTGGATCGTCCCCTGCCGAAAAAGGAGACGACGAAATGCCCGACAAGTCCTTCGCCGACGCTCTCAACGAGCAGATCGCCAACGAGTTCGCCGCCTCCCAGCAGTACGTCGGCGCCGCCGTCTACTACGACGCCGAAACGCTCCCCCGCCTCGCCAGCTTCTTCTACCGCCAGGCGCTGGAGGAGCGCGAGCACGCGATGATGATGATCCAGTACCTGCTCGACGTCGGCGAGAAGGTCCACATCCCCGACATCAAATCGCAGCAGACGACCTACGAGGACGGCAGCGCCCCGGTGCGGATGGCGCTGAAGCAGGAGAAGCGGGTCGGCGAGGAGATCTACGCCCTCTTCGAGCTGGCGCGCGAGGTCAAGGACTACCGCGCCGAGCAGTTCATGCAGTGGTTCGTCAAGGAGCAGGTCGAGGAGGTGGCGCTGATGGGCGACCTGCTCAACGTGGTCGAGCGCTCGAAGGAGAACCTGCTGCTGGCCGAGGACTACATCGCCCGCGAGGCGCCGGGCGAAGGCGACGGCGACCCGACCAAGCCGCCGATGGCGGGCGGCGAATAGCGGCTCAGGGCGCTTCCGATACCGCCCTCGGCGGGCTCGCCGCCCGGGTGGCTTCGTTGAAGGCGACGACCCGAACCTGGTGGAGGCTGCGTTCGGGATCGGAGATCGTCAGCTCGTATTCGCCGCCGGGCTTACCTTCGAGCGCCCCGACCGAACGTCCCCCTTCTTCCAGGTCTTCGCGGCTGGCGCCGGCGTAGACGACGAAGCTCGTTTCGGGGTTGGCGCCGCCGCGGAAGCGGAGCTCGATCGATTCGCCCTGCCGCTGCGCTATGAGGATCGTTGGCTGCTGGGGCGGGGTCGGGGCTTCGGTTTCGCCCACGTCGGCCCCCCTCACGGTCCGTTCTCCGTCAGCGACGTCCACCAGGCGCCAGTGGGTGTTGCTTTCGCGCTTCAGGCGCAATCGCTGCCCGGGCTTCAAGGTGAATTTCGGGAAGCGGGCGAACTTGACCTTCTCCTCGTTGCGGATCGCGACGAAGACGATGGGATGCGCGAGCTGATCCGCTTCGATCGTCGCGCCGTCGACCCCGTTCGTTTCGGGCGAGGCGAACACGGCGGGCACGGTCGGCCCGCGCGGCGCCGGGTTTCCCTCGATCCGCAGGTTCTGCGAACCGGGGTCTTCCAGGCCGGATTCGAAGAACCGTTCCAGCGTCCCCTGGTCGCAGGCGACCATGTAGCTGCCGTCCGGCGGTCGCTGCCGCCAGTCTTCGCAGTCGCGGAACAGCTCGTTCAGCCGCCCGCCCCCTTCGTCGAGCTCCTGGGCGGTTTCAGGGTCCTTGAGCAGTTCCTGCCCCGGCTGCGGAGGCGGCGGCGCGGCCACCCCTTCGCAGGGATGGGGTTCGCGAAGTTCGAACTTCTGCTGGTAGAGAGGCGAGGTCGGGCCGTCGGCGTAGATTTCGCTCAGCGGCGAGTGGTGGCCCGGCGCCTCGCCGAGGTGACCCGGCCAGCAGGCCCACCAGGTGCGGGCGAGGTCGAGGGCCGGGACCCCCGCCCCGAGTTCGTAGCTGGCCCCGGGCTCGCAGGAGAAGTAGTCGTCGGGGACGACGTTGTCGGCGAGGCCCCCCAGCACCAGGGCGGTGCGGAACTTGCGCCCGCAGGATTCGTAGGTCGCGTGGCTGCCCTTGGCGACGTAGCCGACCGGGTGGCCTTCGCTCATCTGAAGCGCGCCCTCGTTCCAGGCGAAGCGCTCGCCCTCGTCGCGGTGCCGCGGCATCCAGACGTAGACCGGGCGGTGGTCGTGAGCGGAGAGCAGGACCGACATCCCCTCGATGTCGCCCTCGTGCAGGTCGGTGTCCACCGTCGCCCCGGCGAAGAGGTGCGCCTCGAGGTAGTTGAACGGGTAGTAGAACCAGTACTGGAGGGTGACCGGCCGGTCGGGGTCGCGGCCCGTCACGTAGTAGTAGATGCGGGCGCCGGTGCCCGGGGCGCTGCCCTTCAGGGCCCGCACGGCGGCTTCGTGCTCGGCTTCCGGGTTGTGGCTGTTGGCGGGATAGTCGAGGTATGACCTCGGCGCGCCCGCCGTCCAGGGAAGTTCGCGAATGTGCGCCGGAGAGCAGTGGGCATCGGGCTGCGCGGCGAGGCAGGTGCGGGTCGAGCCGGAGCGGAGCAGGTCGATCGTGCGCACCGCGACCGGCCAGAAGCCGTCGCGCCTTTCGAGCATCAGGTCCGGCTCGTAGCGCCCGGCAAGCGTTTCCGCCCGGGCGGGATTGGCGACCGGCGGCGTCACCGGTTCGGGTTGGTCTTCGCCCGAGCCGCAGCCGGCGAGGAGCGCAGCCCCAACGGTCGCGAGCACAAGCAGGCGCCTCGGTCTCCCCATGTCGATTAGTGAATCTACCCCAACCAGCCGGCTCGTTTGCGCATGGCGGCGATGCGGCGGAACTCGGCGATGTCTTCGCGCAGGGCGGCGGGGGCGGGCGCGGGCAGGAAGCGCGCCGGCAGCGGCGACTCGGCGACGCCGCCGTCGCGGGCGCCGACCCGGTAGGCGCGGGCGCCGCGGCGCGCGGTGAGCGCGGCAGGCGTCCCCTCGCCCTCCCAGAGCAGGCCGGCGTAGTCGTCGAGGCCGTAGCCGCCGGGCATCCCGTCGGCGACCGCGTCGAGGTAGGCGGCGCGGCGCTCGGGCTCGTCGTTGTAGTGGACGCAGAGGCTGCCGCCGAGCAGGCCGAGGCCGGCGGCGGCGCGGGGGCGGCCGGAGGATTTGGTGATGCCGGCCTCGAACCAGCACATCGCGCCGGCGCTCTGGCCGGCCAGCACCGTCCCCCGCCGCCAGGCGAGGCTGAGGATCGAGGCGACGTCGTGCGCCTCCCAGACCGCGAGCAGGTTGAGCAGGCTGCCGCCGCCGACGTAGACCAGGTCCTGGGCGAGCAGGTGGTCGCGCAGCTCCATCGGGCGCCGGCCGAGCCGAAAGAGGGAGACGTCGCTCGGCTCGCAGGGTCGCTCGCCGAAGGCGGCGTAGAAGCGGCCGATCTGCTCGGTGGTGTCGCCGCTCGCGGTGGGCAGGAGGCAGATCCGCGGCCGCTCGCCGCCGCGCTCACCGGCCAGCCGCAGGAGCAGCTCGCAGACCGCGCGATCGGGCGGCCGCGCGGTGAAGTCGTGGCCGCCGAGGGCGAGGATCCGGCGCACCTCCATCAGGCGCTCGCCGGGGTGGAGAGGGCCTCCGGCAGCGGCGCGACCGGGACCGCGCCGCGCTCGCCGAGGTAGGTGGTCGCGATCCGCATCTCGACCACCCGCTGCTCGGCGACGTCGAGCCGGTAGCAGCTCGCCTCGGGGCGGGAGGAGATCGCGCGGCTCAGCTCGGCGCCGGTGAAGTGCAGCGCGGCGCCGTCCTCGGCGGCATAGCCGGCGCGCATCCCCTCGAGCAGGAAGCGGTGGTAGGACCGGCGGCGCTCGGAGCCCGGCTCGTAGTGGACGCAGTTGCTGAACGGCAGCAGGCCCAGCCCGTCGAGCCGCTGCGGCGCGCCGTGGAAGCCGGTCATCGCCTCCGCGAACCAGCAGAGCGAGCCGGCCGAGAGGCCGCAGAGGACCACCCCCGCCTCCCAGGCCTCGCGCAGGATCGCGTCGATGCCGTGGGCGCGCCAGACCCCGAGCAGGCTGACGACGCTGCCGCCGCCGACGTAGACCAGGTCCTGGGAGAGCAGGTGGCGCCGGAGGTCCTCCGGCCCCTGCTCGCGGCGGAAGAGGGAGATGTGGTTGGCCTCGCAGCGGTGGGCGGAGAAGGCGCGGTAGAAGCGGACGATGTAATGGTCGGCGTCGCCGCTGGCGGAGGGGAGGAAGCAGACGCGGGGGCGCTCGGCGCCGGTCAGCGCCAGCACGTAGTCGTCGAGCAGCGGGTTCCCCGACTCCATCGAGAAGCCGCCGCCTCCGAAGGCGACGATCTGGCGCGGCGCCGTCCTCATGCCCAAATGGTCGACGGGAGTCGGGCCGGGGTCGTTGTACAGCGGTCCGAAGTTCGAATCGAGTCGATCGCCCGCGTGTACAGTGGCCCCGGTGATGCGCAAGGTCCACAGCGGCGAAGGCGACGTCGGCAGGCTCACCAACACCACCTACAGCAGCCGCTACTTCACCGACGAGGTCCCCGAGCACGCGATCCCGCGGGGCTCGATGCCGGCGCGGGCGGCCTACCAGCTGATCCACGACGAGCTGCAGCTCGACGGCAACCCGGCCCTCAACCTCGCCTCCTTCGTCACCACCTGGATGGAGCCGGAGGCGCAGGCGCTCGCCACCGAGACGCTGAACCGCAACTTCGTCGACCAGGACGAGTACCCGCAGACCGAGAAGATCCACCAGCGCGTGGTCAGCATGATGGGGCGCCTCTTCAACGCCCCGGCCGAGGGCGACCCGGTCGGCACGGCGACGATCGGCTCCTCGGAGGCGATCATGCTCGGCCTGCTCGCCCACAAGTGGAGCTGGCGCAAGCGGCGCGGCGACGACTGCGCCCGGCCCAACGTCGTCTTCGGCGCCGACGTCCACACCTGCTGGGAGAAGTTCGCCCGCTACTTCGACGTCGAGCAGCGGGTGATCCCGCTCACCCCCGACCGGCACATCGTCGGCCCCGAGGAGGTGCGGCCGCTGGTCGACGAGAACACGATCGCGGTCGGCGCCATCCTCGGCACCACCTTCACCGGGCAGATCGACGAAATCGAGGCGATCGACGAGATGCTGCGCGGGCTGAAGGAGGAGAAGGGATGGGACGTGCCGATCCACGTCGACGGGGCCAGCGGCGGCTTCATCGCGCCCTTCTCCTACCCGGAGGTGAAGTGGGACTTCCGGCTCGAGCAGGTGCGCTCGATCAACGTCTCCAACCACAAGTTCGGGCTTGTCTACCCCGGGATGGGATCGGTCGTCTTCCGCGACGTCTCGGTCGTGCCCGAGGAGCTCGTCTTCAAGATCAACTACCTGGGCGGGGAGATGGCGAACTACAGCCTCAACTTCTCCCGGGCAAGTAACTCAGTGCTATTGCAGTACTACAACTTTCTTCGACTGGGTTACGAGGGATACGAACGGATCGTCGACAACCTGATGGCGAACGCGGGCGAGCTGGAGAAGACGCTCACCGCCTCCGGCCGGTTCGAGCTGCTGAACGACTCGCGCTACCTGCCCGTGGTGGTCGTCCGGCCGACCGACAAGGAGGGCGGCGTCGACGTCTTCGAGCTCTCCGAGCGACTGCGCGAGCGCGGCTGGATCGTCCCCGCCTACACCCTGCCGCCGAACGCCGAGTCGGTCGCGGTGCTGCGGATGGTGGTGAAGGAGAACTTCAGCCGCGACATGGCGGAGATGCTCAGCGCCGACATCGAGGAGGCGCTGGCGAAGATGGCCGGCAAGCCGCCGAGCCAGGCCGAGGCAGCGGGCGAAAAACAGCGCCGAATCTGCTGACTCACTGCACGACGTAGGCGCGGCGCAGCTTGTTGCGCGCCCGGTGCAGCCGCACCTTCACGGTCCCTTCCGGGATGCCGAGGCGGCGCGCGATCGCGGCCTGGGTCAGGTCCTCGGTGTAGCGAAGCTCGAGCAGCATCCGGTCGCGGTCGGTGAGCCGGTCGAGCGCCGCGTGGAGGTCGGCCGTCTCGACCGTCGCCACGACCTCCGCGTCCTCGGCCCCCTCTTGGCCCTCGATCGTCGAGATCGGATCCGGGCGCAGGCGGGCGTGCTGGCGGAAGGCCTCGTTGCGGACGATCGTCCCCAGCCACTGGTTGCGACGCTCGGCGTCGCGCAGGGTGGAGCGACGACGCCAGGCGCGGAGAAGGGCATCCTGGGCTATGTCTTCCGCCTCACTGGGATTGCTCGCGTATCTATACGCGAACCGAAGGCAGACCCTCTGTGCCTCACCCCACTCCCAGCCATCGTCGGTGCCGCGACGATGTGCGATTTGGGAGTTGATCAAACGAACTTACATAACCGGACAACGCAACAGTGAACTTAAACGCTGAAACTGTTCTGAGCGAAAGCCGGTCTCCCAGCCATGTCGACGACGTCGAGGCGGCGCGGGGCCTCAGCCCTCGCCGTCGCCGACCAGCCGCCGCCGGTAGACCAGGTGCGGCAGGCCGGCGTGCGTGGTCTCGCCGTCGAGCCGCAACCCGACCTTCTCGGCGACCCGGCGCGAGCGGGCGTTGCCGGGGGCGACCAGGGCGATCACCTCGCGCAGGCGCCACGCCGCGGCGCACTCGATCGCCGCCAGCGTCGCCTCGGTGGCGAGGCCGCGCCCCCACTCGGCCGAGGCGATCGTCCAGGGGAGCTCGACCGCGGGCCTCGCGTCGAGCTGGGTCCAGCGCAGCCCGCCCCGGCCGGCGATCCCTCCGTCCTCCCTCTCGACCAGGACCCAGGGCCCGAAGCCGTGCTCGTCCCAGTGCCACTGGTCCTCGATCAGCATCTGGACGATCTCCACCTCGTCGAACGGGTCGAGCGGCGGCGGTCGCAGCCACTCCCCCACCGCGGGGTCGAGGAAGACGCCGAGGTAGGCGTCGCGGTCCTCTTCCCGCGGCGGGCGGGCAAGCAGGCGCTCGGTCAGCCATTCCTCCTGCATCGACCCAAGGATGACGAGACCGGCCGGCGAGGCGCTTTCCTCTCACACAGCGAGAGGAAAGCGCCTCGTTGCTGCCACAATCGGCTCGTGAGCACCGACGCGCCCCGGTTCCAGCGGCCCGGCTGGTTCACCAAGAACGTCCTCAACCCCTTCGTCGCCTGGCTGGCGCGGCGGGGGGTCAGCCTCGCCGGCTCGCGGGTGCTGGAAGTGCGCGGCCGGAAGAGCGGCGATTGGCGGCGCACCCCGGTCAACCCGCTCGACTTCGACGGCGGGCGTTACCTCGTCGCGCCGCGCGGCAACACGCAGTGGGTGCGGAACATGCGGGTCAGCGGCGGCGGCCGCCTGGTCCGGGGTCGGCGGGTGGAGGAGTTCACCGCGACCGAGATTCCCGAGGCCGAGCGCGTGCCCCTCCTCCGCGCCTACCTGGAGAAGTGGAAGTGGGAGTCGGGCGCCTTCTTCGACGGCGTCGGCCCCGACTCCAGCGACAACGACCTCCGCCGCATATCCCCCGACCACCCAGCTTTCCGGATCGAGCCGAAGTAGGGCCGGCTGGACGAGGAGTGCCTTTCCCATCTCATGGATGGGGAATGCACTCCTCGTCCCAGCTCGCTGGCTTTAGCCGCCGGTGGTCGCGGCGCGGAGGGCGAGGAAGAAGATCACCCAGCAGCCGACCGCCATGATCCCCATCTCGCGGCGGACGATCGCCAGGGCGATCTCCTCCTGGGTCTCGGCCGGCAGCGATTCGAAGTCGGTGTCGCCGAGCTCTCGCTGGGCGGCGCCGGTGCGGGCGCCCTCGGCGAGGAAGGAGACGAAGAGCGGCGAGAGCCCGTAGAGGTAGTGCAGGCCTTCGGCCGGCTCGTGGCCGGTCAGCACCAGGAGGCCGCCGAGCATCGCCTGCAGGAAGACGGCGACCTGCGCCGCGCGCAGCAGGTACCAGAACACGACGGAGGGCCTGTCCCGGTACCAGGCGAGGCCGCCGACGGCGCCGGCGAGGAGGCTGAGCAGGATCACCGAGGCGCCGACGGCGACGTGGACCGCGACCATCCCTATATCCGCCCAAAGGGGTCGGGATTCCGCTTCCTGATGCGGAAAATCACTATGTAGCAACTTGTCACAAGGTGGGTGTATAACAGCGGCTACGGGCGTGAGCGACGGGCACCGTCCCCTGGCGCCACGCACCCAAGAGACCCCCACCACCCATTGCTGAAGAGCTACCTCCCGATCCTCGTCTTCGCCGTGCTCGGCCTCACCGTCGGCGGGGTCTTCGCGATGCTCAACCACGTGCTCGGCCCGAAGAGGCCGGCGAAGCCGACCGCGGCGAGCCGGCGCCAGGCCGAGCCGTACGAGTCGGGGATACCGGTCGAGCCGACGAAGGGGCTGCGCTTCGGCGTCAGCTTCTACCTCGTCGCAATGCTCTTCATCCTCTTCGACATCGAGGTCGTCTTCCTCTACCCGGTCGGGGTGATCCTGAAGGGGGCCGACAGCGTCTTCGTGCTCGGCGAGCTGCTCACCTTCGTCGCCCTGCTGCTGATCGCCTTCGTCTACGTCTGGCGCAAGGGAGCCCTCGATTGGAGGTAGAGCGCCGCAGCCTCCGCTCGAAGCAGCTCTCCGCGCGGGAGATGCTGCGCGGCGACCTCGAGGGCGAGGACCTGGAGCGCTTCGTCGAAGAGCGGGTCGTCACCACGACCTTCGAGAAGATGCAGAACTGGGCGCGGGCGAACTCGATCTTCCCGCTCACCTTCGGCCTCGCCTGCTGCGCGATCGAGGCGCCGATCTCGATCGTCACCGCCCGCTACGACCTCGCCCGCTTCGGCGCCGAGGCGCTGCGGGCCTCGCCGCGCCAGGCGGACATGATCATCCTCTCGGGCCGGGTCTCGGTCAAGATGGCGCCGGTCGTCCGCCGCCTCTACGACCAGATGCTGGAGCCGAAGTGGGCGATCTCGATGGGGGCGTGCTCGTCCAGCGGCGGCATGTTCGCCAACTACGCGGTGGTCCAGGGGGCGGACAAGTTCATGCCGATCGACCTCCACATCCCCGGCTGCCCGCCGCGCCCGGAGGCGGTCCTCTACGGCTTCACCAAGCTGCAGCGCAAGATCATGGGCAACCCCGACCAGGGCTGGCGGACGCGCTACGAGGCGCACGGCACCGAGGAGTGGGCCCGCGGCGGGCCGCGCAGCGAACCCAGCCCCGAGGCCGCCGCGGCATACGAACAGGCGAGGGAGCTGAGCCTTGCCTGACGCCCCCGGACTGGAGCTGATCCGGGGGGAAATCGAGCGCGACCGCCCCGGCGCCGTCCTCGCCACCTCCTTCGACCGCGGCCAGGCCGCGCTCGTCGTCGACCCGGCGCGGGTGCTCGACGCGCTGGGCTGGCTGCGCGACGAGCCGGGCCAGCGCTACGCCTTCCTCTCCAGCCTCCACGTCGCCGACTACCTCCCGGCCGAGCCGCGCTTCGGCGTCCACTACGAACTGCTCAGCATGGACCGCCGCGAGCGGCTGCGGGTCAAGGCGATGCTCGGCGAGCCGCCGGAGATCGACTCCTGCGTCGAGCTGTTTCCCACGGCGGAGTTCCAGGAGCGCGAAGCGTTCGACTTCTTCGGAATCGTCTTCCGCGGCCACCCGGACCTGACCCGGATCCTGATGCCCGACGACTACGTCGGCTGGCCGCAGCGGCGCGACTTCCCCGTCGGCGGCGAGCCCGTCACCTTCACCTACAACGAGCACGCCCGTGGCTGAGCTCGAGACGTCAGCGACCTCGGGCCCCCGCGACACGGAGGTCATGACCGTGAACATCGGCCCCCATCACCCGGCGACGCACGGGGTGCTGCGGCTGGTGGTCGACCTCGAAGGCGAGGTGGTGCGCGAGCTGCGGCCGGTGATCGGCTACGTCCACACCGGGATCGAAAAGTCCTGCGAGGACAAGAGCTACTGGAAGGTCATCCCGTTCGTCGAGCGGATGGACTACGTCTCCTACTTCTTCCAGATGGAGGCCTTCTGCGGCGCGGTCGAGCGGCTGATCGGGCTGGAGATCCCGCCCCGCGCCAAGTACCTGCGGACGATCTTCCTCGAGCTCAATCGGATCCACTCGCACCTGGTCTGGCTGGGGACGACGGCGCTCGACCTCGGCGCGATCTCGATGCTCTGGTACTGCTTCCGCGAGCGCGACCGCATCCTCGACCTGTTCGAGATGGCGACCGGCCAGCGCATGCACACGCGGTACTTCCAGGTCGGCGGGGTGATTGAGGACATCCCGCTCGGCTTCGAGCGCAAGCTGGCCGAGTTCGTCGAGGAGATGCCGGTGCGGGTCGGCCAGTACGAAGCGCTGCTCGACCGCAACGAGGTCTTCCTCTCCCGCACCAGGGGGACCGGGATCGTGCCGCGCGAGCGGCTGCTGGAGCTGGGCGTGACCGGGCCGCTGCTGCGTGCCGCCGGCGAGCCCTGGGACCTGCGCAAGGCCTTCGACTACCTCGCCTACCCGGAGATGGACTTCAAGGTCCCGGTCGGCACGGTCGGCGACAACTACGACCGCTACCGGGTGCGGGTGGCGGAGATGGTCGAGTCGACGCGGATCGTCGGCCAGGCGCTGGCGGCGCTGCCCGAGGGGCCCTTCATCGCCGAGGACCGCAAGTACGTGCTGCCGCCCCGCTCGGAGCTCTCGACCTCGATGGAGTCGCTGATCCACCACTTCAAGCTGGTCACCGAGGGCTTCCGGGTCGAGCCGGGCGAGGTCTACTACTCGATCGAGTCGCCGCGGGGGGAGCTCGGCTGCTTCGTCCTCGCCGACGGATCGGCGAAGCCGGCCCGGGTCCACTTCCGCGACCCCTCCTTCGTCAACCTGCAGGCGTTCCGGGACATGGCGGTCGACGGGTATGTCGCCGACATGATCGCCAGCCTCGGGATGCTGGACCCGATCCTGGGCGGGGTGGACCGGTGAGCGAGCTGCCGGTCGACAAAGCGCTGACCGAGGGTCGGGTTCCAGACCGATCCTCAGAGGGGGTTCCCGAACTTCATGAGGTTGGCTGCCCGGAGGAGCTGCGGGAGCGGATCGAGGGGCTGATGGCGCGTTATCCCGACCGCAATTCGGCCTCGATCCCGGCGCTGTGGGCGGTGCAGGAGCTGTACGGGTGGTGCACGCCGGAGGGGATCCGCCAGGCGGCCGCGGTGATGCGGGTGACGCCGGGCTACCTGGAGTCGGTCGCCAGCTTCTACGACCTCCTGCACACCGAGCCGGTCGGCCGGCACCGGATCGAGGTCTGCACCAACATCAGCTGCTGGATGCGCGGCGGCGACCAGCTGCTCGACGCCTTCCGCGCCGCCGCCGAGGGCGACGAGGACTTCTTCGTCACCGGCTTCGAGTGCCTCGGCGCCTGCGACATCGCGCCGATGGCCTCGATCGACCAGCGCTACTACGGGCCGCTGGAGCTGGCTGACGCCGAGGCCGCCGTCAGGCAGCTGAAGGGCGGCGAGGAGGTCCTGCCGGACGAGGCGCTGGCGAGGCGGCCGCTGGCGGGCGACCTGCCCGGCGACGCCGCTACCGGGAGATCGCGGCGTTCCCAGGGTTCGGGCCCCTATAAGGGCCAAAACCCTGGAAGCGAGCCGGGAGGATCCGATGGCTGACCCTCGCGAGACGCGCGTCCTGCTCGAGCACGCCGAGGACCCGGCGCTGCGCACGATCGACGGCTACAGGGGCCACGGCGGCTACGCGACGCTGGAGAAGGCCTACCGCGAGATGGAGCAGGACGAGATCGTCAAAGAGCTCGAAGACTCCGGCCTGCGCGGCCGCGGCGGCGCAGGCTTCTCGATGGGTAAAAAGGCCTCCTTCCTGCCCCGCGGGGACATGCCGAAGTACCTCTGCTGCAACGCCGACGAGTCCGAGCCCGGCGCCTTCAAGGACCGCGAGCTGATGCAGCGCAACCCGCACCAGCTGATCGAGGGGATCGCGATCGCGGCGCTCGCCGCCGACGCCGGCCACGCCTTCATCTTCATCCGGGGCGAGTACGACGCGCAGGCGACGATCCTCGAAGAGGCGGTCGCCGAGGCCTACGAGGCCGGCTACCTGGGGGAGAACATCCTCGGCTGCCACCGCGACCTGGAGCTGGTCGTCCACCGCGGCGCCGGCGCCTACATCTGCGGCGAGGAGACGGCGCTGCTCGACGCGCTCGAGGGCAAGCGCGGCAACCCGCGCCTGAAGCCGCCGTTCCCGGCGGTGCAGGGGCTCTACGGCGGGCCGACGCTGATCAACAACGTCGAGACGCTCTCCAACGTGCCGCGGATCGTCGCCCACGGGGCCGAGTGGTTCCGCGGCTACGGCACCGAGCAGTCGCCGGGGACCAAGGTCGTCTCGGTCTCCGGCTGCGTGCGGCGGCCCGGCAACTACGAGGTCGAGCTGGGCATCCCGACCCGCGAGCTGATCTACGACCTCGCCGGCGGCCCCGACTCCGGCCGCGAGGTCAAGGCCTTCTACCCCGGTGGCTCCTCCTCGCCCGTGCTGACCGCCGAGGAGGGGCTCGACCTCCCCTACAGCTTCGAGGCGATGGCCGAGGCCGGCTCGATGCTCGGCTCCGGCTCGATCATCGTCGCCGACGACCGCGTCTCGATCCCCCACATGGCGCTGCGCACGGCGCGCTTCTACCACCACGAGTCCTGCGGCAAGTGCACCCCCTGCCGCGAGGGCACCAACTGGACGGTGAAGATGCTGGAGCGGGTGGTGCGAGGCGAGGCGACGCCGATGGACCTCGACATCATCGCCTCGGTCCAGCAGAACATCATCGGCCACTGCCTCTGCGTGCTCGGCGACTCGATGGCGATGCCGGTGGCGGCGATGGTGCGCAAGTTCCGTCCCGAGTTCGAGCAAGTGATGGAGCGCGCCGCCGCTCCCCACGCCGCCGTGCAGGGCCCGGCGGAGACCCTGGGGGCCTCGATATGAGCCCGGAGAAGCGCGAGGTGACGATCGTCGTCGACGGCCGCGAGATCGCCGCGGTCGAGGGCGAGATGCTGCACGACGCGGCGCGCAAGGGCGACGTCGAGATCCCGGTCTTCTGCTACGAGCCGAAGCTCGGCGAGCCGGTCGGCGCCTGCCGCATGTGCCTGGTCGAGATCGAGGGGATCCCGAAACTGCAGACCTCCTGCTCGACCCCGGTCCGCGACGGGATGGTCGTCCACACCCGCACCGAGCAGGTCAAGCACGCGCAGAGCGCGGTGGTCGAGTTCCTGCTCGTCAACCACCCGCTCGACTGCCCGGTCTGCGACAAAGGCGGCGAATGCCCGCTGCAGGACATCTCCTATGGCTGGGGCCCGGGGAAGAGCCGGGTGATCGACGAAAAGCGCCACTTCCGCAAGCCGGTCGAGCTCTCGCCGCTGGTCGCGATCGACCGCGAGCGCTGCATCCTCTGCTACCGCTGCGTCCGCTTCAGCCAGGAGGTCTCCGAGGACTCCCAGCTGCAGCTGCTGGAGCGCGGCGACCGCACCTTCGTCGGCACCTTCGACGACCGCCCCTACGTCGGCCCCTTCCACGGCAACATCACCGACCTCTGCCCGGTCGGGGCGCTGACCAGCTACACCTACCGCTTCCGCGCCCGGCCCTGGGACATCGAGCAGGCCGGCTCGGTCTGCACGCTCTGCCCGAGCCAGTGCAACGTCAGCTTCACCGTCCGCGACGAGAAGGTGAAGCGGGTGGTCGCCCGCGACAACGCCGAGGTCGACGACGGCTGGCTCTGCGACCGCGGCCGCTACGGCTTCGAGATGTTCGACGCGCCGGAGCGGGTGACCGGGCCGCGGCTGAAGGGCGGCGGGGCGGCCGGCTGGGAGGAGGCGATCGAGGCCGCGGCCGCGGGGCTGCGGCGCGTATCCGACATTGACCCCCTTGGAGGTGGGTCAACCTCGGATACGCGCGGGGTCGCGGCGATCGTCGGCGACGCCTCCAACGAGGAGGGGTACCTCATGCAGCGCCTGATGCGCGAGGCGCTCGGCTCGCCGCACATCGACTCGCGCGCCGCGCGCGGGGCGAGGCGGGAGACGCTGGCGCGGCTCGCCCAGCCCTCGCTCTCCGCCCGCGTCCGCGACATCGACGGCGCCGACGCGATCCTCGTCCTCGGCGCCGACCCACTGCAGAGCTCGCCGATCCTCGACCTCCGGATCCGCAAGGCGATCCGCCGCAACGGCGCCAAGCTGGTGGTCGCGACCGAGCGGCCGACCGCGCTCGACGGCGGCGCCGAGACGGTCGCTCGTTACGCCCCAGGCGGTGCCATCACTTTCCTCTCCGAACTCATCGCGGCGCTGACCGATGCCGATACCCCCTCCTCACTCGCACCTCGTCGAAGTGACGGTGAGGGGCTGTCGCCCGAAGCGCCCGGCTCCTCCCGCGCAAAACGTTCGGAGGGGGTATCGGCATCGGTCGCCGACACACTGCGCGGCGCGGAGAAGACCGTGATCGTCTGGGGGGAGCGACTTGGCCGGGAGCAAGGTGCAGTCGAGGCGCTGCTCGATCTGGCCGAGGGCCTCGGCCTCGAGGGCAAGGACGGCTCGGGGCTGCTCGAAGTTCCCGAGTTCGCCAACGCCCGCGGCTTGCGGGAGGCCGGGTGCCTCCCCGACGCCGGCCCGGGCCTCTCCGCGGTTGAGCCCGGCATGGCGACCGAGGAGATTCGCAGCGCGCTGGAGTCCGGCGAGCTGACCTCCCTGATCCTCTTCGGCGTCGATCCCCTGCGCGACTTCCCCGACACCAAGGCTTGGGAGGCTGCGCTCACGGCAGCGGACTTCGTCGTCTGCTTCTCGATGCACGAGAACGCCACCACGGCCAAGGCCGACGTCGTCCTCCCCCTCGAGACCCACGCCGAGAAAGACGGCACGGTCACGCACCCGGATGGGCGACTGCAGCGGGTAAGGCCGAGCGCCTCCAGGCCGGGCGACATCCGTCCCAACATCCACGTGCTCTCGGAACTCGCCTCGAAGCTGGAACTGGATACGGGCATCAACTCCCAGCCCACGGCCTTCGCCGCCCTCACCGCCGCAGTCCCCTTCTACAACGGCATCGAGGACGCTGACATCGGCGGCCGCGGAATCCGCTGGCAGGACACCCCCTCCTCCGCGAATCTCCCCCCAGCAGGAAGCGAGGCGGCCGGGCCTGAGGGGGAGTCCGGGGCTGCCTCACCGGACACTCAGCGCGAGGCGCCACCCACCACCTCGGAGGCAGAAAGCGACCCTCGCCGAGTCGCGTCCGGAGAGGCAGCCCCGGACTCCCCCCCGCCCCCGACCAGCGAGACCCTCGCCCTGGGCACCTACCGAGACCTATGGGCCGGCCCGATAACCGAGCTCAACGCCCCGCTGAAGTTCCTGACGCCGCAACAGCGCCTGGAGCTGTCGCCAGCCGACGCCGAGCGCCTCGGCCTGAAGAGCAACGAGCGGGTCCGCGTCGGCCAGAACGGAACGAGCGTCGAGGCCGAGGTGCAGATCCGGGAGCGGGTGCCGGAGGGCGTCTGCTTCCTCGCCGAGGGAGTCGTTGACGGGAACGCGAACGCGCTGCTCAACGGGGGCCCGGTATCGGTCGAGATCACCAAGCTGGAGAGGGCCGGCGCGTGATTGCGTTCGCCGACACCACCTTCACCGAAGCGACCTGGGTGATGATCGTCAAGTCGCTGGTGATCTTCGCGATCATCTTCGGCATCCTGCCGCTCTTGACGGTGCTGGAGCGCAAGCTGATCGGGCGCTTCCAGCACCGCTACGGCCCCAACCGGGTCGGCCCGTTCGGGATCCTGCAGCCGCTCGCCGACGTCGGCAAGCTGGTCTCCAAGGAGGCCTTCCGGCCCGCCAACGCGGTCTCGACCCTGTTCGTCCTCGGGCCGCTGCTGCCGGTCCTCGCCGGCGTCCTCTCGCTGGCGATCATCCCCTGGGGAGACGTCCAGGACGGCGTCGGGCTCTACGGGATCGACGTCCCGATCGGCATCCTCTACTTCTTCGCCGTCGGCTCGATCGCCTTCTACGGGCTGCTGCTCGGCGGCTGGTCCTCGGGCTCCAAATACAGCCTGCTCGGGGCGATGCGCTCGGCCGCGCAGCTGATCTCCTACGAGGTCTCGATGGGCCTCGCCCTGCTCGGCGTGATCATGATGAGCGGCTCGCTCTCGCTGGTCTCGATCGTCCACTCGCAGGGCGGCATCTGGTTCGTCGTCCCCCAGTTCGCCGGCTTCCTGATCTTCATGCTGGCCGGCTTCGCAGAGACCAACCGCACTCCGTTCGACATGCCCGAGGCCGACGCCGAGCTGGTCCAGGGCTTCATGACCGAGTACGGCGGCATGCGCTTCGGCTCCTTCCTGCTGGTCGAATACATGGAGATCCTGGTCGTCTCCGGGATCGCCGCGGCGATGTTCCTCGGCGGCTGGATGGGCCCGGGGCCCGGCTGGCTCGACCCGATCTGGATGCTGGCGAAGATGCTCGGCCTCGTCCTCCTCTTCATCTGGGTGCGGGCGACGCTGCCAAGGCTCCGCTACGACCAGCTGATGACGTTGGGTTGGAAGGTGCTGCTGCCGCTCGCGACCCTCAACGTGCTGGTTACGGCCGTATTGGTGGTGGCGACGTGAACGCGTGTGGCGCTTTTGTCACCCATGGGGTTACTAACCCGCCACCGGGGAGGCGGCGATGAGTTACGACCCGAAGTCAGCCCCCTACCTCGACTCGATCGACGTGGTCGAGGTGCAGCGCGGGCCCGAGCCGGGCGGGGTCGGCGGCGCCTACCGCGCCTTCGGCGAGACGCTGCGCGGGCTGAAGACGACGATGGCACGGCTGATCGAGGGACCGCTGACGATCCAGTACCCGGAGGAGAAGACTCCCGTCTACCCGCGCTTCCGCGGCCGCCACAAGCTCCACAAGTTCGAGGACACGGGGTTGGAGAAGTGCGTCGGCTGCTCGCTCTGCGCCGCCGCCTGCCCGGCCGACTGCATCCGCGTCGTCGCCGCCGAGAACATCCCCGGCGAGCGCGTCTCGGCCGGCGAGCGCTACGCCGCCGTCTACGAGATCAACCTCTCGCGCTGCATCTTCTGCGGCTACTGCGAGATCGCCTGCCCCTTCGACGCGATCACGATGGGCCACGACTACGAGATGGCCGACTACGACCGCGACGACCTCATCTTCACCAAGGAGATGCTGCTGGCCGAGCCGATCGAGCGCACGCCGCTGAAAGGCGAGGGCGAGTAGTGGAAGCGGCGCTCTTCTTCCTCTCCGCGATCGGGGCCCTGGGAGGAGCGATGGGCGTGGTCGCGATGCGCAACCCCTTCTACAGCGTGCTGGCGCTGATCGTCCACCTCTTCTCGCTCGCCGCGCTCTTCCTGCTGCTGACCTCGGCCTTCGTCGCCGCCGCCCAGGTCGTCGTCTACGCCGGCGCGGTGATGGTCCTCTACGTCTTCGTCGTCGCCTACGTCGGAGGCGGCGGCGAGTCGGCCTGGGAGCCGATCCCCGGCCAGCAGCTCATCGCCCCCCTTCTGGGGATCGCCCTCTTCGTCGAGCTATCGATCGCCGTCCTCTCCTCGGCGCTGCTGGCGCTCGGCACCCACGGCCCCAAGGTCGGCGCCGGCTTCGGCAACCCGGCCGCGATCGGCCGCCTCCTGCTCGAACGGTTCCTGCTGCCGTTCGAGGCGAGCAGCATCCTGCTCCTGCTCGCCGCGGTGGGCGCGATCGTCCTCGCCGGCAAGAAACGCGAGGAGCCCGCGTGAACATCGAGTGGTACATCGTCCTCTCCTCGCTGCTGTTCGCGACGGGCGCGGTCGGCATCCTGATCCGGCGCAGCCCGCTGGTGATCCTGCTCTGCCTGGAGCTGATGCTCAACGCCGGCAACCTCGCCCTGGTCGCCTTCAGCCGCATGGTCGGCAACCAGCAGGGACAGGTCTTCGCCCTGATCGTGATGGTGATCGCCGCCTGCGAGGTGGTCGTCGGCCTCGGCCTGATCGTCGCGATCTTCCGCCGCCGCCTGCCGCTCAACGTCGATGACCTGAGGGAGCTGCGCGGATGAGCGCCACCGCCTGGGCCTGGCTGGTCCTGCTCTTCCCGCTGCTCGGCTCGGTCGTCGTCGCGCTCGGCTTCCGGGCGCTGCCGGCGAAGGCCGCCGGGGCGATCGGCACCGCGGCGATCGGCCTCGCCTTCCTCTGCGGCGTCGCCGCGCTGGTCAACCTGCTCGGCGACTCGCCGGACGCGCGCCACCACGCCTCCTCGCTCTGGGACTACGCCAGCGCCGCGGGGCTGGACGTCAAGCTCGGCATCCTCGTCGACCCGCTCTCGGTCTTCATGGTCCTCGTCGTCACCGGCGTCTCGACCCTGATCCACCTCTACTCATACGGCTACATGCAGTCCGACGAGGGCTACCACCGCTTCTTCAGCTACCTCAACTTCTTCGTCTTCTCGATGCTGCTGCTGGTCCTCGCCGGCAACTTCGTCCTCCTGATCGTCGGCTGGGCCTTCGTCGGCTTCGCCTCCTACGCGCTGATCAGCTTCTGGTACCGGCGCACTACCGCCACGCGGGCGGGGATGAAGGCGTTCGTGATCAACGTCGTCGGCGACATCGGCCTCGTCCTCGCCGCCTTCCTGATCTTCCGCGAACTCGGCACCTTCGAATACGGCGAGGTCTTCGCCAAGGCGCCGCACATCTTCCACTCCAACCAGTGGACGGTGACCGCGATCTGCCTGCTGCTGCTCCTCGGCGCCTTCGCCAAGTCGGCGCAGCTGCCCCTCCACACCTGGCTGCCCGACGCGATGGAGGGCCCGACCCCGGTCTCCTCGCTGATCCACGCGGCGACGATGGTGACCGCCGGCGTCTACCTGATCGCCCGCACGCACGCGCTCTTCGTCCTCGCCCCGACCGCCGCCGACATCGCCGCCTTCACCGGCCTGGCGACGCTGCTGGTCGCGGCGACGATCGCGTTGGTGATGACGGACCTGAAGCGGGCGATCGCCTACTCGACCATGAGCCAGATCGGCTACATGGTGGTCGGCGTTTCGATCGGCGCCTACGGCGCCGGCATGTTCCACCTTATGACCCACGCCTTCTTCAAGGCGCTGCTCTTCATGGCGGCCGGATCGATCATCGCCGCGATGGCGAACGAGCAGAACATCGACCGGATGAGCGGCTTCGGCAAGGCGATGCGCTTCACCTCGGTGACGATGCTCTGCGGGGGCCTCGCCCTCGCCGCCTTCCCGCTCACCTCGGGCTTCTTCTCCAAGGACGAGATCCTCGCCTACGCCGGGGCGCGGGGAGGGATGTACCTGACCTTCACTGTGCTCGGCTACCTCGGCGCCTTCCTCACCGCGATCTACACCTTCCGGCTGATCTTCCGGGTGCTCGGCGGCGAGCCCTGCGAGGAGGCGCGGGAGCTGATCGACACCGGCCACATCCACCACGCCCACCCGTTCAACCCGGCGAGCGGCGAGGCGGAGGACACCGACGTCGGCTTCCCCGGCGCCGAGCACCACATCGCCGAGCAGTCCTGGCCGATGCGTGCGGCGATGGCGGTGCTCGCCTTCCTCGCCCTCTTCGGCGGCCTGATCCAGGTGCCGGGAATCGACAACGTGATCGCCAACTTCCTCGACCCGGTCTTCGCCGACTCGCCGCTGGCGGCGATCCAGCCCTCGGTGGCGGCGTCCTGGACGGGCCTGGCGATCGGCGCCGCGATCTCGCTCGCCGGCATCGGCGTCGCCCACTGGCTCTACGTGGCGCGGCCGGAGACCCCGGCGGCGCTGATCCGCCGCTTCGGGCCGGTGCACACCTTCCTCGTCAACAAGTGGTACTTCGACGAGGCGATCGACGTCCTCGTCGTCCGCCCGGCGCTGGCGATCGGGCGCTTCGCCAACGGCGTCTTCGAGCGGGTCGTGGTCGACGGCCTCGTCAGCGGCACCGAGGACACGGTGCGCACCGCCGGCGGCGCCGTCCGCGCCGTCCAGAACGGCTTCGTCCGCAGCTACGCGCTGCTCCTTGTCGTCGGCTTCGCCGGCCTCGCCCTCTACTTCCTGCTGAGCAGCTCATGAGGAGGGCGCGCGCATGATCAACTCGCTGCTCTGGACGCCGCTCGCCTTCGGCATCGCCGGCCTCTTGCTGCCCAAGCGCTGGGCCGGCTGGTGGGCGGTGCTGGGGACGCTGGTCACGCTGGGGATCGCGGTCTCGCTGCTGGCCGGCTTCGACAGCGGCAACTCGGGCCTGCAGGACACGGTCGACGTCGCCTGGATCTCCGGCCTCGGCGTCGACTACAGCCTCGGCATCGACGGGCTCAACCTCTTCCTGGTGCTGCTTACCGCGGTGCTCTGGCTGGGCGGGACCGCCTTCGCCGCCTTCCGCGAGCAGGAGCGCCCGCGCCTCTTCTTCTTCCTCATGCTGGTCGCCGAGACCGCGACGCTCGGCTCCTTCCTGGCTCAGGACCTGCTGCTCTTCGTCCTCTTCTTCGACCTGATGCTGGTGCCGTTCTACTTCCTCTTCGGCGCCTGGGGCAGCGACCGCGAGGGCGGGCCGACCGCCGCGGCGGCGACGCTGAAGATGATCGTCTACACCCTGATCGGCTCGCTGCTGATGCTGGTCGCCGCGATCGCCACCGCGATCATCTCCGCCGACGGCGGCCACCTCACCTTCTCGATCGCGGCGCTGCAGCACCAGGGGCTGCCGCTCGGCAGCCAGCGCTGGATCTTCTGGTTCTTCGCCGCCGCCTTCCTGGTCAAGATGCCGGCCTTCCTCCTGCACGGCTGGATGCCCGACGCCTACCGGGCGGCGCCGCTGCCGGCGCTGGCGGTCTTCTCCGGCGTGCTGGCGAAGGTCGGCGCCTACGGCTTCCTGCGGATCGTGCTGCCGCTGTTCCCGGCGGCGACGGTCGAATTCCAGGAGGTGATGCTGGTGATCGCGCTGGCCTCGATCCTCTACGGCTCGGTGATGGCCTTCACCCAGACCAACGTGCGGCTGATCGCCGGCTACTCCTCGGTCGCCCAGCTCGGCTTCATCACCGCCGGGATCTTCGCCCTGCGCGCCGACGGCTCCGACGGGGCGATCCTGCAGATGGTCAACCACGGCCTCGTCGTCGCGCCGATCTTCATCATCGTCGCGATCCTGGTCGAGCGGACCGGCACCGAGGACATCCGCGAGATGGGCGGGATGGCGCTGCGGGCGCCGGTGCTGGCGGCGCTCTTCCTGATCGTCGCCCTCGCCACCCTGGCGATGCCGGGGTCGGCCAACTTCGTCGGCGAGTTCTACATCCTCAACGGCCTCTTCCAGGCGAAGATCGTCTTTGCCTTCGTCGCGATCAGCGGCGTCGCGATGTCGGCCTACTACGCGCTGCGGCTCTACCAGCGGACGATGCACAACCGCGGGCCCGACGGCATCGCCTCGCGGGAGATCGGCTGGCGCGACGGCGTCGTGCTGGCGCCGCTGGTGCTCTGCATCCTCGCCCTCGCCCTCTACCCGCAGCTGATCCTCCACCGCAGCGACCCGAGCGTGCGGCGGACCGTCGCCGCGGTGAGGACGTCGGGAGGGGTTCCCCAGGGGCAACTCGCCGCGGCTGGTGAGCCGGGGGCGCCTCCCAAGAGGCACCTCGCTGGGGTTGGGACGTCGGGAGGGGCTCCCCAGGGGCAACTCGCCGGGAAGGAAGGCCCACTGGCTCTCGGGTGCGATCGGCCCGGCTCGTGCAGAGTCCCTGGGGAGCCCCTCCCGACGTCCCCCTCCCGAAGCGAGGTCGCCGAGCGATGAGCTTTCACGCGCCGCATATCGACTACGCGGGGATCTCGCCGCTGATCGCGCTGACGGTTGGGCTGTGCATCGTGCTGCTCAGCGCGGTTGTCCGGCGCAACCCTAAGCGCGGTCGTCATCTCCCTCGCACGTCGGTTGAAAAGGCGACCGCGCCGGCGCTGACGCTGCTCACCCTGGCGGCGGCCGCCGGCCTCTTGATCTGGCAGTGGGGGGAAGCGAAGGACCTGGTCTCCCACGGGCTGCGGCTCGACGACCTGGCGATCGCGATCTCGCTGATCGCGATCCTCACCGCCGCGGCCTGCGTGCTGCTCTCGGTCGGCGAGCCGGCGACCGAGGAAGCCGGCGGCGGCGAGTACCACGCGCTGCTGCTCGGCTCGGTGCTGGGGATGACCCTGCTCGCCCAGGCCGAGAACCTGGTCACCTTCTTCGTCGCGATCGAGACGCTCTCGATCCCGCTCTACATCCTCTGCGCCGCCAACCTGCGCCGCGAGGGCTCGCTCGAGTCGGGCCTCAAGTACCTGATCGTCGGCTCGCTCGGCTCGGCGACGCTGCTCTACGGGATGGCCTTCCTCTACGGCGGCACCGGCTCGACCGGCTTCGCGGGGATCGCCGCCGGGATCGCCCACAAGGGCGTGCTCGGCGACCCGCTGATCCTGGTCGGGATCGGGATGGCGGCGGTCGGCCTCGCCTTCAAGGCCTCGATCGCCCCCTTCCACCAGTGGACGCCCGACGTCTACCAGGGAGCTCCGACCCCGATCACCAGCTTCATGGCGGTGGCGACCAAGGCCGCGGCCTTCGCCGTCTTCCTGCGCTTCTTCATCGTCGCGCTCGGGCCGGAGGCGGGCGAATGGCAGCCGGCGCTGGCGACCCTGGCGGCGCTGACGATCGTGATCGGCAACGTCGGCGCGCTCGGGCAGGACTCGCTGAAGCGGCTGCTCGGCTACTCCGGCGTCGCCCAGGCCGGCTACATGCTGGGCGGCGTGGTCGTCGCCACGGAAGCCGGAGTCAGCTCGCTCGTCTTCTACCTCGCCGCCTACGCCTTCATGAACCTCGCCGCCTTCGCGGCGATCGTCGCCCGCGAGCGGGAGACGCCCTGGGGAGACGACATCCGCGCAGTGCGCGGGCTCGGGGCCGAGCGGCCGGCGCTCGCCTGGCCGCTGACGATCTCGATGCTGGCGCTGGCCGGGCTGCCGGCGACCGCGGGCTTCATCGGCAAGCTCTACCTGATCGAGGCGCTGGTCGAAGGCGACTACACCTGGCTCGCGGTCTTCATCGCTGTGGGGACGATGATCTCGCTCGCCTACTACCTGCGGGTGGTGGCTGCGATGTGGATGCGGAGCGGCGAGGAGCCCGCGCCCGGCGCGACCCCGGCGATCGCCGGCGCCTCGCCCGAGGCCGACCCGATCGACCCCGCCGCCGGGCGCCGCATCCACCTCCTCGCGCCGGCCCTGCTCGCCGCCGCGGCGACGATCTTCTTCGGCGTCATCCCCCAGCCCCTGGTCGATTTCGCCGCCCACGCCGGCGCCTCCCTCTTCTGACGATTCGTCGTTTCCACCTTTCTCCTCGCTATAGCGAGGAGAAAGGTGGAAACGATGCGGGAGACTGCCGGCCCTAGTTATGGGGGTCCTGCTCACTACCGGTGCGATCGTTGTTGCGGTCGCGGTTGGCGTCGCTTCGGAGCGGCGCTGGCCGCGCGGGGCCGCGCTCGCCTCGCGCCGCGCCCTGATGCTGCTCCTCTACGTGCTGCTGCCGCCGGTGATCTTCTTCAACATCGCCGCCAGCAGCGTCGACCTCGCCCACGGCATCGGCCTCGGGCTCGGGCTGCTCGCCTCATCGCTGGGAGCGTTCGGCGCCTGGTGGGTGTCGAGCCGGGTGCTGCGGCTGCCGGCGCCGCAGACCGGCGCGGTCGTCTGCACGGTCCTCAGCGTCAACACCGGCTACCTCGGCTACCCGCTGGCCGTGGCGCTGCTCGGCCGCGACCAGCTCTCGACCGCGGTCCTCTACGACGTCCTGGTCACCGGGCCGAGCCTGCTGCTCGGCGCCTTCGCGGTCGGCGCCGCCTTCGGCACCAGGGCGGGGGAAAGCCCGCGCCAGCGGGTCCGCGCCTTCTTCACCCGCAACCCGCCGCTCTACGCGGCGATCGCCGGCATCCTCGCGCCGAAGGCGCTGGCCCCCCAGGCGCTGGTCGACGTCTCCCAGGCGCTGATCGTCGCGATCCTGCCGATCGGCTTCTTCGCGGTCGGCGCGACCCTGGCCGAGAACGCCGAGCACGGCGAGCTGCCGATGCCGCCGCCGCTGCGCCGCCCGGTGGTCGTCGCCCTGGTCTCGCGACTGGCGGTGGTGCCGGCGCTGCTGATGCTGCTGGCGGCGCCGCTGATCCATCTTCCCGCCGCCTACCGGCTGCTCTCGGCGATGCCGACCGGACTCAACTCGATGGTCGTCGCCCACGCCTACGGGCTCGACATGGAGATCACCGCCGAGGCGGTCACCTGGTCGACCGCGATCGTCGTCGGCGCTGCCCTAGTCTCGCTGCTGTTCTGATGCTCCACCACGTCGGAATCGAGCTGCGGCCCGGCGACGTCGACCGCGCGGTCGAGCTGTTCGGGCTGCTCGGCTTCGAACGGGTCGAGCCGCCGCCCGACCTCGCCGAGTACACCTGGCTCGAACGCGACGGGACCCAGGTCCACCTGATGCCCGAGGAGCAGCCGACGGTGCCGTCGCGGGGGCACCTCGCCGTCGTCGTCGGCGACTTCGAGGGGACCCTTGGCCGCCTTGCCGCGGCGGGCTTCGCGGTCGAGCGCCGCCGGGAGCACTGGGGCGCTCCGCGGGCGCTCGTCATCGCACCGGGGGGGCATCGCGTCGAGCTGATGGCGGCTCCTCCAGCCCCCCGGCGGTCGTAGTCCTCTACGCCATTCGGGGGGAATCGCGGCCGCGGGAGCACTGCGGCGGCCGGACATCCGTTGGCGCCCAAGGTCGCCGCGACTAGCCTGCCGCCCGCACGTCCGGCAAACACTCCAGAAAAGGCCCCTAAATGCAGCGAATTTCGTCGTCTGAAGCAAGCGGGTTCAACCGGCTCGCAGCCGCATCGATCGGCGCGTTCGCGACTGCCGTGGCGCTCCTGCTGGCCGGCCTTCCCGCGGCGGCCGAGGCGGGCCCGATCGCCCCGCACGTAGTCAACCCGCAGGTCGTGACGGCGGCGCCGGTGACCCCATATGTCGCCGCGCCAAGCGTCGCACCCACCGACCCGGTGGCCTCGACCAGCCAAGCCGAGGCGCCCGTCCCGATGTCCCCCGCCCCGACGGCCGTGGCTGCACCGGCGACCGACGCCCCCGAGGCCGCGCAGAATTCGCCAGACAGCGCTTCAACGACGTCCCACCCGAAAACCCCCGCCGAAAAGCAGAAGGAGCTGCTGGAGGAGCTTCGGGCGCTGCTCCGGTCCGGCACGATCCCTGGAATCCCCGACTCGACGTCCTACTGGAGCGTCTTCGACCGGGTGATGGCAGTCGTCCGCGAATACTTCTGCCCGCGCTACACATGGCGGGGAGCAACGGCCAACGTCGAAAACACCTACGAAGGGGGCTCCTGCTTCTGAGCCCCCCGGTCGTGGTTCCTTTGTAACCCCGGAGGCGACAAAGGAACCACGGTCCGGGAGGCGGGGCGAGCCGGCGACTCCGGCCCGTCGTAGCCCGCCACTACGATGCGCCGGTGCGCTACCCGGTCGAGGAATTCACTCCCGAGGAGCGAGCGATCCTCGCTCCTCATTTCACCAATCTCGACCTGCCCGTGTTCGCCCTGGTCAACCTCCCGGAGACCGTAAAGGGGGCGCTTTTTGCCCGCTATTCGCGTTATTCCGGGACCGTGCGCCGGCTCTACCTGGAGGAGTTCGCGGGCGACGCGCCCGAGGGGGGGCGACCGTTCGACGCCGAGGAGGGAGAGCGCGCGGCACGACTCTACGAGCGGGTCTTCGTCGGCTACGGCGACGACTCGATCGCCCAGGTCGGCGGCGCCCACGTCGCCTGCGAGTGGGTCTCGAACATCCTGACCAAGGTGCTCCAGCGCGGCCGCCTCGCCGCCTACCTCGAGCAGTCGACCCGCTACATCCCCTACGACAAGCCGCTGCCCGAGAGCGCCGGCGCCGGCTACCGCTACCACCGCGACGAGGGGATGGGCGACGAGTTCGGCCGCGCGATGGACGAGCTGTTCTCGATCTACTCCAGCTCGCTGCGCGCGGTCGAGGAGTGGGCGGCGGGGCGCTGGCCGCGCGGCGAGGAGCCGGAGGCGGCCTGGGCGCGCTCGATCCGCGCTAAGGCGCTCGACCTGCTGCGCGGCCTGCTGCCGGCCGCGACCCTGAGCCACGTCGGCATCTACGCCTCCGGCCAGGCCTACGAGCAGCTGATCATGCGGCTGATGGCCTCGCCGCTGCCGGAGGCCCGCGAGTACGGGGGCATGATCCTCGCCGAGCTGCAGCGGGTGATGCCGAGCTTCGTCTCCCGCGTCGATCGCCCCGACCGCGGCGGCGAGTGGATCTCCTACCTGGAGCGCCGCCGCGAGCGGACCGAGGAGTGGGTGGCGCGGCTCGGGCTCGACCGCCGCGGCGCCGGCGAGGACGCCCCCTCGGTCGAGCTGGTCCACGTCGACGGCAGCGAAGAGGATCTGCTCGCGGCCTGCCTGTTCGAGTCGGCGAGCGTGCCCGAGACCGAGATCCTGGCCCGCATCGACGTCCTCGACGGCGACGAGCGGGCGGCGCTGCTGGGCGCGGTAGTGGGAGAGCGCGCCAACCGCCGCCATCGCCCGGGGCGCGGCTTCGAGGCACTGCGCTACCGCTTCGAGATCGTCTCCGACTACGGCGCCTTCCGCGACCTGCAGCGCCACCGGATGCTGACCTGCCAGTGGCAGCGGCTCGGCCCCGACCTCGGCGCCGGCATCCCCGAGGAGGTCCGCGAGGCGGGCGTCGGCGAGGAGTTCGAGCGGGCGCTGGAGGTCTCACGCGCCGAGTACGAGCGCCTGCTCGCCGCGGGCCTGCCCGAGCGGGCCCCCTACGCGCTCAGCCTCGCCTACCGGATCCGCTACAGCCTCGACCTCAACGCCCGCGAGGCGATGCACCTGATCGAGCTGCGCTCCGGCCGCGAGGGCCATCCGACCTACCGCGCGGTAGCGCAGGCAATGCACGAGCGGATCGCCGCGGTCCACCCGGGCGTCGCCGCCGCGATGACCCACGTCGACACCTCCCAGGAGCCCCGCCTGGAGCGCATCATGAGCGAGATCCGCACGCATCGCAAGCGGGTCTCTGCCGGCCGGTCTGAGTAGGGGCTTCGTTAGTCGCGCTGCTTGCGCTTGCGGCGGGGCGAGTCGGAGCCGTCGGTTTGGGTGTCGCCGATTTCGAGCTCTGGATTGGCGCCCGGCGCGGGAGCGTCCGTGGGCTTCGGTTCGAGTTCGCCGGCGGCTTTCTCGCCTGGGCTGGGCCAGGGGACGGCCTCGCCGGCCTCCCAGGCCGGCGGTTTGCCGCCCGGGACCCAGCCGAGCAGGAGCAGGCCGACGTAGACGAACCAGACCATCGGCAGCAGGATGAAGCCGATCAGGACCGCGACTCCCTCGGCCATGCCGAGCGAGGCCCAGAAGCGGCCGAGCAGGCCGGTCCGCATCGCCCAGAGGCAGATGTAGAAGAAGGCGAAGGCGAGCCCGAGGCCGCCGGCGATGCCGAAGCCGGTCGCGGCGCCGGACAGCGAGGCTTCGGTCACCGCGTTGGAGGCTTCGTCGTCCGCGATCTTGCGCTTTTCGCAGGCGGCGAGCGCCGTCTCCCCCTTCGCCGGTTCGAATTCTTCGCCGAATTCCTTCGCGCCTTCGTCCTTGCGCTGGGAGGCGCATTCTTCCTTCGCCTTCGCCGGCGAGAGCGTCGACTTGGCGTTGCCGGCGACGAATTCCTTCGCGCCTTCGGATTTGGCGCTGGTCCCGAGCACGGTCGAGGCGCCGAGGAAGAGCGGCGCGGCGAGCACCAGGCCGATCAGCTGGCCGCGCACGCGGCTGCTGCGGACCTGGTCGGCGCGGAAGAGGTAGCCCAGCGGCGCCGCGAAGAGGAGGAAGCCGACCGCCTGCAGGATCCCCGAGAGCGTCTGTGAGGAGCCGTGTTCGTGGACCGAGCGGAGGATCTCGGCGTTGCCTTCGCCGCTGACGCTGCTGCCCACCGCGGCGGCGGCGATCAGCGCGGCGACGCCGAGCAGCGCTCCCGCCGCGGCCGCCGGCGCCCAGCGCTTCTCCCAGGCGAGGATCTCCTCCCTGCTCCTGTTCAACTCATCCCCTCTCGTGGAAATAGAACTGGGGCAGCGCCCCCTCGATCACGTCCTGCGTCATCTTCTGCGCCACCTCGAGGTTTCCGCTGCGCACGGCGATGTCGTCGAGGGTGACGATCCCGACCAGCTCCTCCCCGTCCACCACGGGAAGCCGCCGCACCCGGTGCTGGACCATCAGCGCCGCCGCCTCGTCCAGCTCCATCTCCGGCTCGCCGCAGACCAGCGGGCGGGAGGCGTGCTCGGCGATCGGCGCGTCCGGCGCCACCCCCTCGGCGAAGACGCGGAGGGCGATGTCGCGGTCGGTGACCATCGCGGTCGGGCTGCCGGCGGGGTCGACGATCACCACCGAGCCGACCCGGTGGTCTCGCATCAGCCGCGCCACCTCGATCGCGCTCGTCTCAGGCGCGGCGACGACGACGCCGGCGGTCATGATCTCGCGGAGCCGCACGGGCCGTACGCTACCGCCCATGAGAGCAGAGCGAGCGCAGCCCCGCCCCACCCCGGTCGTACCGCTCGAGGCCGGGGCCGGGCCGGACAACCCGCCCTGCCCGGCCTGCGGCGAGCCGCTGTTCGGCTGGCTTGCGGAGCAGCCGGGACTGCGCGGGCCGGTGCGCCGCTGCGAGAGCTGCGGCCTCGGCGTGGTCGGGGTGGGCGCCGCGGCCGAGGAGGCGCTGCGGGCGCTCGGGGCGGGCGGCACGGAGGGCGGGCGGATCGTCAACCGGGCCAGCTTCGCCGCCTCGCTCGGCGGCGCCGGCTGGGCCGGCCTCGGGCCGGGCGCCCGCTACCTGTTCACGGTCGAGGCGGCGCGGCGGCTCCTCGCGCGGCGCGACCAGGTCGTGACGCGGCGGCGGTGGGCGCCGGGGGCGGGCCTTCTCATCACCTGGCAGACGCTGCTCAACAGCGTCACCTTCGGCCACAACGTCGCCCTCGCGGCGCTGGGCCGGGGAGAGTCGGCGAAGGCGGCCCGACCCTGGCAGCGACGCATCGACGGGCTGGCGAGCATCGTGCTCGCGATCCCCGCCCTGGCGCTCGCCCTGCCGATCGAGCTGGCCGGCGCAGCCCTCGGCCGGGGCGCCGTGATCTCGCTCAAGATTGAGTTGTACTGAGGTCGACCGACCAAGCAGTTCAAGGACGCAGGGAGCGCCGCGTGCTCCGCACGCAAGCGACCGAGGACGCCGAAATGCGCCGGTCGGACGGCCTCAGGACAGGCCTTCGCGGGCCTCGCGGACCAGAGTGACCGCCTCGGGGAACAGAACCCGGATCGCGTCGCGAACCTGCATCGCCTGCTGGTCGGGGCCGCCGCTGAGGTCGAGGCGGCCGATCGAGGCGACGGTCATCTCCACCGCGAGCTTGATCGCGTTGTCGGCCCAGGCGACCCGCTGGGAGGACTGCATCTGCTCCGAGAGCTCCTCCATGCGGGCGCGGAACTCGTCGGGATCGCCGAAGAGGTTGAAGGGGCTGCCCTCCATCGACCCCATGTAAGCAGACCCGCGACACCGCCGGCACGAAGTCTTGACGTTGTGCGCGCCACACGTGCGCCGCGCCGCCCTAGCGTGAGCACGATGAGACCGAGGGAGGATCCGGAGCGCGGGTCGGCGAGCGTCGAGCATGCCGGCCTGGCGGCGCTGATCGCGCTGCTGCTGCTCGCCGCGATCGCGGCGGTGGCCGCCGGCGGCAAGGTCGACGCCGGCCGCGCCCTGGCGGGAGCGATCGGCCGCCGGATCGCCTGCGGGCCGCACCTGCCCGACGCCTGCCGCCACCATCCGCTGGTCCCCGCCTACGGCTGGCCGCTGGCGCGGCTGGCGCGCTCCCTCGCCCCGGCCCCCGCGCCGCGCCCCGGGCCCTCCGGCCTGCCGCTGGCGCCGGTCGACTTCCGCCGCTGCCGCCGCGAGAGCTGCGCGGTCGCCGCCGGCCCCCATCTCACCGCCTCGCGTCGCCGCACCACCGCCTTCACCGAGGTGATCGACCGGCGCCGCTCGCTCGGCTGGGTCGAGATCGTCTACTGGCTCTACCGGCCGACGCTCGGCTGGGAGCGGATCGCCCGCCGCGCCACCGAGGCCGAGGTCCAAGCCGCCGCCGGCACTCCCGTCCTCGCCGACCAGGACCCCGCCCTCGTCCCGCTCGAGACCCTCCCCGGCCGCAACCACTACGCCTTCCCCCTCGGCGAACGCCCGCCGTGGCAGTGGCACGTAGCGGGCCGCTACCCGGGATGGTCGAGTTGAAGCCCCCTCGGGCGACGCCTGATGAGTTGACCCGCCTATAACCGGGTCAACTCATCAGTTGTGGTTCGAAAGCCCAGGCCGCCTATCCGGTCCGGGCTGCGGACGCCGGGGCGGCATCCTCGCGATCCGCTTCGGCCTGGCGGATCAGGCCGCGCCAGTCGGTGGTGCGGAAGACGAGCAGCATCGCGGCGAAGCCGAGCACGACCGACCAGGCGGCCATCGCGATCTGGGTGCCGACCGAGAAGGAGAGGACGGCGGTGCGGGAGGGGCCGCTCAGGGTCGCCACCAGCAGCGCCTGCTGGGCGCCGGCGCCGCCGGGGGTCAAGGGGATGACGTTGGCGATCGCCTGCACGCTCATCACCAGCATCACGTTGCCGACCGAGCCGGCGAGGCCGAACGCCTCGAGGAAGAACCAGAAGGCGGCGAAGCGGAGGAGCCAGCCGACGCCCTGCCAGGCGGCGACCTCGCGCAGGTAGCGGCGCGGCTCGGCGAGGATCACGACTCCCTGCCGCACCCGCGCCCAGAAACGGCGCACGCGGTGGGCGAGCAGGAAGACGGCGATCGCGATCGCGAACAGCAGCGCCAGGGTCGCGATCGCGAGGGTCTTCGGGTGTTCGGCCCAGAAGGAGATCTCGAAGGCGGGGAGGTCGGGGATCTGAGGGAGCGGCGGCAGCAGCCCTTGGCTGATCGCGTAGAGCAGGACCAGCACCCCGACGGTGGTGTCGAAGACGGTCTGCACGAGGAAGGAGGAGGTGACCGCCGGGTAGGAGGAGTCAGGGATCTGGCGCTTGACCAGGAAGACCTTGGTCACGTCGCCGGCGTGCGCGGGGATGACCGCGTTGATCCCGGCGCCCGCCAGGTAGGCGGCGCTGAGCGGGAGGAAGGGGATGCGCCGTCGCGGATAGGCCGCCCGCAGCACGTTGCGCCAGGCCCAGGCGCGGGCGAGCTGCATCCCCAACAGGCAGGCGAGCGCCAGCGCGAAGGACGTCCAGCGGATATCGGAGAGATGACGGAAGAATTCCGCCGAGACGTTGAAGAAGTGGTCGAAGTTGGATCCGAGATCGGCGAGCGGCATCGCAGCTACACTAGCCCGCTCGTGCCGGAGACCGACACGCCCACGCCGCCCCAGAACCCACCGCGCGATCCCGCCGACGAGGCGATGTGCGCGCGCGCCCGGGAGCGCTACACCGCCGACCGCCGCAGCCGCCTGCGCCGCCGCCGCAAACGGCACGCGGAGCTGCCCAACCTGATCATCATCGGCGGGCTGAAGTGCGGGACGACGAGCATCCACCATTACCTCGGCCTGCATCCCGAAGTCCAGATGTCGAAGCCGAAGGAGCTCAACTTCTTCGCCCGGGAGCTGAACTGGGACCTCGGGCTCGACTGGTACGCGAGCCGCTTCGACGATCGCTTCAAGGTGCGCGGCGAGTCATCGCCGCACTACACGAACCTGCCCCGCTTCGAGGGCGTCGCCGCGCGCATTCACGAGCACTGCCCCGACGCCCGCCTGATCTACATGGTCCGCGACCCGATCAAGCGCATCCTCTCCCACTGGGTGCACGCGACCGGCGCCGGCTATGAGACCGGCGAGCTGGTCCCGGTCCTCTCCGAGCCCAACTCCTCCTACATGAACCGCTCCAAGTACTGGATGCAGCTACAGCCCTACCTGGAGCTGTTCGACCGCTCCCAGATCGCGGTGATCACCCAGGAGGAGCTGCAGACCGAACGCGACGAGACGATGCGCAGGGCGTTCGCCTTCGCCGGAGTGGACGAGGGCTTCACCTCCGAGCAGTTCGACCGCGAGTGGGAGAAGTCGAGCGCCAAGCAGGGCGACAAATACCAGTTCATGGAGAAGCTGATCAAGCTGCCGGGGTTCCGCTCCTTCGACCGCAACTTCGACCGCTTCCCCGAGTCGCTGCGCTGGCTGGTCGAGAAGGTCGTCCACGACCCGGAGAAGCCGCCGGCGCCGAAGCCGAAGCTCCCCGACGACCTCTTCGAGACGATCCGCGGCCGCTTCAGCGAGGACGTCGCGGCGCTGCAGAAGTTCGCCGGCCGCGAGTTCTCCGGCTGGCACGACTACTCGTAGCCCCCGCGGCGGCGTCATAGGCTTTTCCGATGCGGCGGCTCCTGCCAGATCCCGGCCCGACGACGGTCCTCGATCAGCTCGACGCCTACCGGCCGTGGGAGGAACCGCGCGAGGAGCGGCCGCTCGTCGCGATGAACTTCGTCGCCACGGTCGACGGGCGGGCGACGATCGCCGGCGTCTCCGGGCCGATCGGCTCCGAGACCGACACGGCGATGCTCGCCGGACTGCGCACCCGCTTCGACGCGGTGATGATCGGCGCCGGCACGATGCGCGCCGAGCGCTACGGCGGGATGGTCGCCAGCGCGGAGAAGCGCGAGGCGCGCGAACGGCTCGGCCTGCCCGCCGACCCGCTGATGGTGATCGTCAGCGGCCGGCTCGATCTTCCCTGGGACGCGCCGCTGTTCGGCGAGGGCGGCCGGGTGCTGGTCTTCACCGCCTCGGAGGCGGTGCCTCCGGAGACGGCGACCCCGGTCGAGGTGGTCCGCCACGAGCGCTTCGTCGACATGGTCGAGGCGCTGCGCCACCTGCGCCAGGACCGCGGCGTCCGGGCGCTGCTCTGCGAGGGCGGGCCGGGCCTGCACGGCGAGCTCGAGGGCGGCGGCCTGGTCGACGACCTGTTCCTGACGATCGCGCCGAAGCTGAGCGGCGGCGACGCGCCCCGCATCATCGAGGGCAACCTGCCCGCGGTCGCCCCGCTGCGCCTCGAGTGGCTGCTGGAGGAGGACGGCGAGCTGTTCGCCCGCTACCGGCGGCCCCACGATGCCGCCGCGACGGCCTAGCGACTAGCGTTTCGGTCGCCCACCGCGAGAGAGGATGCCGATGGACTTCACCCCCAGCCCCGAGGTCGCGACGTTGCGCGAGCGCATCCTCGACTTCATGGACGCCGAGATCTACCCGGTCGAGCGGGAGATCATGGAAGCGCTCGACGCCGAGGTCGGCCCCGGCGTCCCCTACCCCAAGATCCTGGTCGAGGTCCGCGAGAAGGCGAGGTCGGAGGGGCTGTGGAACCTCTTCATGCCCGACGAGCGCTTCGGCCCCGGGCTCAGCAACTGGGAGTACGGCCTGCTCTGCGAGGAGATGGGGCGCAGCCCGATGGCGGCGCCGATGGCCTTCAACTGCTCGGCGCCGGACACCGGCAACATGGAGATCCTCGCCGAGCACGGCAGCGCCGAGCAGCGCGAGCGCTGGCTGGAGCCGCTGCTGGAGGGGCGGATCCGATCCTGCTTCTCGATGACCGAGCGCGACGTCTCCGGCTCGGACCCGACCCTGCTGCAGGCCCGCGCGGTGCTCGACGGCGACGAGTGGGTGATCGACGGCCACAAGTGGTTCACCTCCGGCGCGGTGGGCGCCGAGCTGGCGATCGCGATGGTCGTCACCGACCCCGACGCCCACCCCTACGGGCGCGCCTCGATGATCTGCGTGCCGACCGACAACCCCGGCTTCAACCTGGTGCGGCCGATCCCGGTGATGGGGCACGACGGCGGCCCCGGCCACTGCGAGATCCGCTACGAAGAATGCCGCGTGCCCGCAGCCAACCTGCTCGGCGAGCGCGGCGCCGGCTTCGCGGTCGCCCAGGACCGGCTCGGCCCGGGGCGCATCCACCATTGCATGCGGGCGATCGGAAGCGCCGAGCGGGCGCTGGAGATGATGTGCCAGCGCGCCAACAGCCGCGAGGCCTTCGGCGGGCCGCTGGGCGACAAGCAGTTCGTGCAGGAGTCGATCGCCGCCTCGCGGATGGAGATCGACCAGGCCCGCCTGCTCACCCTCTTCGCCGCCTGGAAGATGGACACCGAGGGCAAGCGCGCCGCCCGCCAGCAGATCTCGGCGATCAAGATCGTCGCCGCCAACATGGTGATGGACGTGCTCGACCGGGCGATCCAGATCCACGGCTCCCTCGGGATGACCGACGACACCCCGCTCGCCGCCCTCTGGCGCTTCAGCCGCATGCTCCGCCTCGCCGACGGCCCCGACGAGGTCCACAAGATGGTCCTCGCCCGCCGCGAGCTCAACCGCTGGGCCAAGCGCGAGGAGGCCGCCGCCGCGGGCGACCTCGACCCGAAGCACTCGCCGCGGATGGTGTGAGGCGGTAACACTCAGATGGTCGCGCCATGAGCAGGCTCGTTTTCCGTAACGTCGACGTCTCGCCCGAGGACCCGGTCTCGCAATGGCCTTTGGAGGCGGTCCAGACCGCCCTGGAGCGAGGCGGGCTCTCGCACTGGCGACGGCTGGCGAAGGCAGTTCGGGAGCAGCCCTGGGGACCCGTCGCACGCAAGCTCGAGGAGGCTCTCGGATACAGCCGGCCCTATGGCGTCGCGGAGGTCATGGAGCGAACCATCGCCCGAGCCCGCGCGGAAGCCGAAGCGTCGGAGCGCGAGGAGGTGGCGGCCGAGGTCAAGCGGCTGATGGCGGCATCGGGCCTCTCGCGCGCCGACTTCGCCGCCCGGATCGGCGCCTCCCCCTCCCGCCTCTCCACCTACGCGACGGGCAAGGTCGTTCCGTCGGCCGCGCTGCTGGTGCGGATGCGGCGGAACGCCTCGCGGAGCCCTTGGCAAGAGGCGGAGAGTCGGCCTGCCCATACACAGGTTGGGGTCGAGGAGACCCCCGACCCCAACCTAGGTGCGTTGCCGAGCCGTGCTGGACGACCCGACGGACTCAGTTGAACAGGATCGTGAACGGCACGTCCCGCAGGGCGTTGCCTTCTTCCTTGATCACGACGCTGACCTGCGTCCCGCCCGGGCATTCTTCAAATGCGCCCACGAAAAGAGCAAGTATGCTTGGGGCAGGTTCGAAGAACTGCGGCGTAGCGACCGCATTCTTTGGAGCGGGACTGAGGCCGGAGAAGCAATAAGTCCCGGTTTCCGGATGGCTGACATTCGCGCTCGTCACATTCTTCGAGTGCGCGCTGTCGACTACACCGGTGGTTTCGACTCTCGCGTATGCCAATGCCGTGCCAGCTGCGCCGGTGTCACCCTTCGGGCCCACGGGGCCAGGGGCACCCTGAGGGCCCGTCGCGCCTTTCAGGGCATTCTGCGCGGATTTCTTGATCTTTGCCAGGGACACCGCTCCTTTCTTTAGCTGCTTGGTGCCCACGCTTTCTTTCCCCAGCTGGTTAGCAGCAAAGGCGGTGGCGCCGCCCAAGATCAAGAAGACAGCGAGGGACGACATCAGATTGGCGTAGGTCAGTCTCGTGCGTAGGTGCTTCACAAATTCTCCTTGCTCGAGGTTTAGACGAGGCATCTGCCAGTCCCGATAGGAACGCGCAAGGAAAAATAGAGCAATACGGCCTGTAATCGAATAGGTTCAACAACCTAGCCATATGTTTTGGGAGGCAAAGCTCGCAAAAAAGGAATTCCTTCACCCAGGAAGCCTTGTGCGCTGACAGGCTTTGGGGTGGCAGAGATTTGTCCGCACTTCAAGCGATAAGAGGAGGCTCCATGTTTAAGAAGCTGCGTGAACGTCTGACGTTCGCGAATATCGTCGCGCTGATCGCGCTGTTCGTGGCTCTTGGGGGAACCGTCTACGCCGCCAACAAGATCAACGGCAAGAACATCAAGAAGAACTCCATCCCGGGGAACAGGATCAAGAAGGGAACGCTCACCGGGACCCAGGTCAAGTCGTCGACGCTCGGCACGGTCCCCAGTGCAACGAATGCGTCCAACGCAGCAACGCTCAACGGTCAGCCGTCGTCGGCCTTCCTCGCTTCGAATGGGGTACGGGCCGACGGCGAAGCGATCTCGAAACCAATCGACAACTTCACCACGGCGTCCTATACGGACATCGTCGCGAAGTCGTTCACGGCGCCAAGCGCCGGAGTCGTATTCGTCACCGGGTCCGTGGCTACCGAGGCGGACAACTCGCTTGCCGAAGAAGGGGAGTTGCAGTTCCGCTTGACCGTCGACGGAACCGCTGTCTCGCAGAACAACAACTTCGCCCACTCGATCTCGACCAACACGAAAGTCAACATGGAGGACAACTCCGGAACCACGTCGATCGTGACCCCGATCTCCGCCGGTTCCCATACCGTTGCCCTGCAGGCCAGGGAGACCGGGGGCGGCGACTTCATCGAGGGCAGGGAGGTCTCGGCGATCTTCGTCCCGAACGGCTCGGGTCCGTCGATTCCACTTCCCTAACGAGTTGATCTGATCTTCAGAGGGACGGGACGACATCCCGTCCCTCTGCTTTCGGCTATCTCAGCCGCCCCGCTCTGCCTCCTCGGCCGTCTCCGCCATGCGCTCGACCAGCTTGCCGGGCTGGGGGAGGTGCTCGAGCGAATGCCAGAAGACGATCGCCGCCCAGCTCCCCTCGATCTCCTGCAGGTCGGCTTCGACGACATCGCTCCGGGTCGCCGAGCGCTCGACGCCGGTCGCCTCTCGGCCCCGCGCCCGCAACGCGTCGAGCAAGTCGCCGTCCCCGGCGCCCACGTCGAGGATCGGCCCCGGGGGGGCGATCCGGTCGAGGCGCCGCGCCAGCGAGGCGCGGGTCCGGCGCAGGATTGCGTCGCCAAACCCGGAGAAGCGCCCGCGGGCGGGGCGGTACGCCCCCGCGTACGCCAGCTCCAATTCCCTCTCCGACGGCCAGGGATCGGTCGTCGAGACCCCGCAGTGCGCGCAGCGGACCCGCCCAGCTCGTCGCTCACCGTCGCGCAACGACGCTCCGCACCACGCACATCCCAGCCTGGCCCGGGTCTCCGGCATCGCCCCGGTGACCTTAACGGCCGTTGAGGCTCGGGGGCTATCCGATCCCGAGGATCATCGCCAATGCCCGTTCGAGCTCACGCATCGTGTCGGGCTCGACCTGGCCCAGGCGCTGGAGCAGGCGTGTCTTCGCCACGGCCCTGACTCCTCGGCAGACCGCGACGCTTTCGCGGTCGATTCCCTCCTGCGGCGAAACTGCCGGCCGCAGCGGCGACCCCGATCGGGAGCTGGACACCGGGATGACGACGATGAGTTCGTCCTCCAAACCCGCGGAGATCTCGTCGACCGAAATGACGATCGCCGGTCGATTCTTGCCGGGCTCCCCGTGGCGGGCGGCGCCGAGAGAGGTAAGCCAAATCTCACCCCTTCGGGGCTCAGTCGAGACCATCGCCGACGGCCGTCTCCCAATCGCGCTCCTCGGCTCTTACCTCGTCGGCGCCGGCATCGGCACGCGCCGCTTCGCGCTCAGCCCGAAAGACCCCCTCGGCGGCCACGTCTCGGGCAAGCTCGCTGAGCATCGCCGAAAGGGAGAGCCCTCGCTCACCGGCCTGGTGGGCAAGAAGGTCCCGGGTCTCGCGGGTCACTCTGATGGTCGCGGTCTCCGTAGCCATGCTGAAATGATAGCGCTATCTCTTGGCGCTACGCTCAGCGCTAAGCGTGGCGCTAGATCTGCTCAGCCTACGCCGTCCCGCTCTACCTCCTCCGCCGTCTCCGCGAGGCGCTCGACCAGCTTGGCGAAGGCTTCGAAGCCGGCGTCGACCTTGCCGTAGCCGCCGGCGGCGTAGCGGGCGTAGACGCCCTCGAGGATGATCGCCAGCTTCCAGTAGCCGAGGGCGACGAAGAAGTCGAGGTCGGAGAGGTCGCGGCCGGAGCGCTCGGCGTAACGCGCGGCCAGCTGCTCCCGGGAGGGGAAGCCGGGGGCGAGGTTCGCCGGTTCTCCCAGCGAGCGGAATTCCTCGCCCGGCTTCGGCCAGTAGCACATCAGCAGGCCGACGTCGGCGAGCGGGTCGCCGAGCGTGCAGAGCTCCCAGTCGACGACGGCGGCGACCTCGCCGGTCGGGGTGAGGATCATGTTGTCGAGGCGGTAGTCGCCGTGGACGATCGTCGCCGGCCCCTGCTCGGGGATGCGGGCGGAGAGCCGCTCGTGCACGCGGTCGATCGCCGGCAGCTCACGCGTCTTCGACTTCTCCCACTGGCCCTGCCAGCGGCGCAGCTGGCGCGCCACGTAGTCCTCCTTGCGGCCGAGGTCGCCGAGGCCGACCGCGTCGGGGTCGACCGCGTGGATCGCCGCCAGCGTGTCGGCGACGCGCCAGCCGATCGCCTCGCGGTCCGCTTCGTCCGGGAACGCCTCAGCCTCGGCGACGCCGCGCAGGATCGGCCCCTCGACGAACTCCATCACGTAGAAGGGCGCGCCGTTGACGCTCTCCTCCTCGCAGAAGCCGACCACCGGCGCGACCGGCACCTCGGTCGGGCCGAGCGCCGAGACCACCTTGTGCTCGCGGCCCATGTCGTGGGCGGAGCCGAGGCGCTTGCCGAGCGGCGGCCGGCGCAGCGCCCAGCGGCGCCCGGCGGCGTCGGCGACGCGGTAGGTCAGGTTCGAGTGGCCGCCGGCGATCCGCTCGTAGGAGAGCGGCGGCTCGGCGCCGGGGACGTGCTCGGCGAACCAGCCGCCGACGCCGGCGGGGTCGATCCCCTCCGGCGCGGTGGCCGAGCCCTCGGCGCCGCCTGCGGTCTCGTCGCCCATAGCCGCGCAAGCATATTCGGGGCGCGGGCCCGCCCTGCGGGCTGGACGGCGAGAACCGGCGGCGGCGATCCCGCGCGCGGCGCGGCCCCTACCTGTAGCCTCGTCGCAGAGCCGTGCAAGCACCTCCACGACAGGGGCGGCGCCTGAGCCCATCGCTTGCCAACAGGCTGAGGATCGGCTTCGCGATCGGGTTCGCGGTGCTGACCGCGATGGCCGTGATCGGCGTCAGCCGCTTCATCCAGCAACGGCAGGACTTCGAGGACGCGATCGCGCGCTCCTACGGGGTCGAGATGGCCGCCAGGGTGCGGCTGGCGCAGGGCAGCGGCGGCGCGGCGGCGCGGGCCGCGGTCGTCAAACAGGGCCGCCACCGCGACGAGCTCCGTGACCGGATCTCATCCGAGACCCGCGACACGGCGCTGCTCGTCGCCGCCGGGCTGATCGCCGGCCTGACCGGGGCGCTGCTGCTGTTCAGCGGCCTGATCGCCTCGATGCGCCAGCCGCTGGAGCAGCTCGTCGACGCCGCGGGCCGGCTCGCCGGCGGAGACCGCTCGGCGCGGGTCGAGGTCGGCGGCCTCGCGGAGACCGCCGCGCTCGGCGCCGCCTTCAACGAGATGGCCGACGAGCTGGAGCGGGAAGCGAGCCAGCGCGACCAGCTCGACCGGCTCAAAGACGAGTTCGTGCTGACCGCCTCGCACGAGCTGCGCAGCCCCCTCACCTCAGTCCAGGGCTTCGCCGAGCTGCTGATGCTGGAGCGCGACAGCCTCACCCCGAAGCAGATCGAGACGGTCGAGATCATCCTCGACAACTGCCGCCACCTGGTCCGCCTGCTCAACGACCTGCTCGACCTCGCCCGCAGCGACGCCGGCCGCCTCACGATCGCGCCGAAGCCGACCGAGGTCGCGCCGCTGGTCGAAGACGTGGTGCGTACGATGCGAGCGCGCACGGAGGGCTCCTCCCAGCGCCTGACCCAGCGAGTCGAGCCCGGCTTGCCGTTGATCGACGTCGAGGCGGACCGGTTCCGCCAAATACTGGTGAATCTGCTTACCAACGCTCATGAGTACTCGCCCGAAGGTGCGTCCATAGAGGTGAGCGCGCAGGCGGTCGGAGACGATGTGGAGATTGGCGTGACCGACGACGGACCAGGCATCCCGGCAGACCAGCTCGAGCACATCTTCGAGCGCTTCACCCGCGGCGATGCCGGCCTCACCCAGCGGGTCGGCGGCACCGGCCTCGGGCTGGCGATCTCGAAATCGCTGGTCGAGCTGCACGGCGGCGCGATCGACGCCGAATCGACGCCCGGCATCGGCTCCACCTTCCGCTTCCGCCTACCGGTTGCCGGTACCGCGTGGCGGACCGGCGCCGACCGCGCCAAAACCGCGGAGGCGAGCTGATGGCCCGGATCCTCGTCGCCGACGACTCGGAGACGATCCTGCTGCTGATGCGAACACGGCTGGAGCTCGCCGGGCACGACGTCGAGACGGCGGTCGACGGGCAGGAGGTGACCGAACGGCTCGGCCACGGCGATCCGGCGCGACTCCCCGACCTGCTGCTGCTCGACGCGATGATGCCGCGCAAATCCGGGATCGACGCGTTGCGGGAGCTGCGCGGGATCGGGGTCGGGACCCCGGTGCTGATCGTCAGCGCCCACCAGGACGCCCGCGGCGCCGGCGCGCCGACCGACCTCGACATCGACGGCTACGTGACCAAGCCGATCGACTTCGATCGCCTGCTGGAGAGCATCGCCCAGCTGACGCGGTAGGCGGGACGACAGGCCCGCTCAGACCCTGCGCAGCTCCCCCGGCCGAGTCGACGGCGGCGTCCAGCGCAGGCCTTTGATCAGCTCGCACGGATCGACATCGAGCGCGCCCGCGATCTTGATGATCGTGTCGAGCCGTGGCTGTTTGTGGCCCTTCTCCAGGGCGCTGATCTGCGTTCGGTGGATCGCGCTGCGGTAACCGAGCTCTTCCTGGCTGATCCCGGCCAGTGCGCGGAAATGGGCGAGCTTCTCGCCGAAGGCCCGCGCGGCGGCGGCTCTGACGTCGGTCACATAGGGGATCGTTCCGGCTGAGCCGCCAAATGGCTACCGACTTAAACAAGGAGACTATGGACTGCAAAAGATCTATACTGATTTGAGCAGTTGAAGATTCGGGTAGCAGTAAACAACTGGTTCCCCGAAGCCACCCCGGAGGCGCAGATGAAGAAGACGAAGAGGAGCGGCGACGAGAAGCTCGCCAAGCGGGTCCTGCATGCGCTCGAACACGATCTGCGCCGGCGCATAATGCGGGATCTCCTCTCGGGCGCGACGGACTCGGTCAGCCCGACAGAGGCATCGCGTCTGCTGGGCGCCCCGCTCAGCAGCGTCCGCTACCACTTCCGCGTGCTTGCGCAGAGCGGCGCCCTCGACATCGTCCTCGAACAGCCCGTCCGCGGTTCGGTCAAGCACTTCTACCGCGCCAACCGCGCGGTCGCGAAGATGCCGGCGGTCGCCGGGGCGCTGAGCGCAGCGGGCTGAGCCTCAGCTCTTCGCGATCTCGAGGCGGATCTCCTTGCCCTTCAGCTTGGTGCCGTCGAGGTACTCGACCGTGCGCTCGGCCTTGTCCGAATCGACCTCGACGAAGGAGAAGCGGTGGAGGACGCGGACGTCGTGGATCGCCTCGTCGGCGAGCACCGCGCCCTCGCGCAGGGCCCAGCGCAGGTCCTCCTCGTCGATGCCGCTGCGCTCGCCACGGTTGACGAACAGCTTGACCGACTCTCCCGCCGCGGTCTTCCGCTCGGCGGCGGCCCCGTTCTCACCGCCCGCGGCGGCCCGCTCCCGGCTCTCGCCGCGGCGCCGGCGACGCGGGCGCGGCGCGTGCTCGAGCCGCTCCTCGGGGCTCTCCCACTCGCCGATCGAGGTTTTCACGTCGCGCTCGATCCGCCCGATCTCGTCGCGCTGGGCGGGGGTGACGAAGGTGATCGCCCGCCCGGTCCGCCCGACCCGCCCGGTACGGCCGATGCGGTGGACGTAGACCTCGGAGGAGTTCGGGACGTCGTAGTTGATCACGTGGGTGACGTGCTCGATGTCGAGCCCGCGGGCGGCGATGTCGGTCGCGACCAGCAGCTTCACCCGGTGGTCCTTGAAGGCGATCATCACCCCGTCGCGCGACCCCTGGCTCATGTCGCCGTGCAGGGCCTTGACGTCGAGCCCTTTGTCCTTCAGGGTCCTCTCCAGCTTCGCCGCGCCGATCTTGGTGCGGGTGAAGATGATCGCCTGCTCGGGCTCTTCGACCTTCAGCAGCTCGACCAGCCGCGCCGGCTTCTCTTTGGCCCCGACCTCGATGAAGGCCTGCGCGATCGCGTCGACCGTCAGCGTCTTCGGCGTGATCCGGATCGTGGTCGGGTCGTACATGTAGCCCTCGGCGAGCTTCTGGATCGGCGGCGGCATCGTCGCCGAGAAGAGCGCCGTCTGGCGCCCGCTTGGGCACATCCGCAGGATCTTCTCGACATCCTCGATGAAGCCGAGGTCGAGCATCTCGTCGGCCTCGTCGAGGACCACGTAGCGGGCCGCGGTCAGCACCAGAGAGCGCCGCGACATCAGGTCCATCATCCGGCCGACGGTCGCCACGACCACGTGAGCGCCGGAGCGCAGCTGGGACTGCTGCGAGCGGATCGGGGCGCCGCCGAAGACGGCGACGATCTCGACCGGGAGGTGCTCGGCGTAGGCCCGCAGCGCCTGCGTCACCTGGATGCAGAGCTCGCGCGTCGGCGTCATCACGATCGCCTGCACCTCGTCGTTCTCGGGGTCGAGGTATTGGAGCAGGGGAAGGCCGAAGGCGGCGGTCTTGCCGGTCCCCGTCTGCGCCTGGCCGATCACGTCGTGGCCGCCGAGCAGCTCCGGGATCGCCTGCTCCTGGATCGGCGTCGGGTCCTCGAAGCCGAGCTCGTCGAGCGCCTGCTGGATCGGCTGCGAGAGGCCGAGGTCGTGGAAGGCGGTCATCGCGACGGGTCCAGGAGCAGCTTGCCGCTGGTGCGGCGGCCGATCAGGTCTTCGTGTGCGCGGGCTGCTTCGGAGAGCGGGTAGACGCCGCCGATCGTCACCTCGAGCTCGCCGGCGGCGACCGCGCCGAGCAGCTCGCCGATCATCGGCGCGATCAGGTCGCGCCGGGTCAGCAGGTGGGCGAGCCAGAAGCCGATCACCGCCTTCGAGCCGCGCAGCAGCGCCGCCGTGGAAACCTCGCGCTGCTCGCGCGAGGCGATCCCGAAGACGACCATCCGGCCGAGCGGCGCCAGCACGCCCATCTCGGCGTCGAAGGCCTCGCCGCCGCTCATGTGGAGGACCGCGTCGACCCGCTCGCCCCCGTTCACCTCGCGGATTGCCGCGCCGAGGTCCCCGGCGCGGGAGTCGACCGTCGCGTCGGCGCCGAGCCGCTCCACCGCCGCCCGCTTCTCCTCGCTGGAGGCGAGGCCGATCACCTTCGCGCCCGCCCGCTTGGCGAGCTGGACCGAGAACATGCCGGTCCCGCCCGCCGCCGCCTCGACCACGATCGTCTCCCCCGGCTCGATCCGCGCGCAGCGCTTCACCAGCGCCATCGCGGTCAGGCCCTGCAGAAGCATCCCAGCGGCGCGGTCGTCGTCGACCTCGTCGGGGAGCGGGACGAGGAGCGCCTCCGGCACCGCGACCCTCTCCGCGTAGCCGCCGTTGGCGAGCAGCGCAGCGACCCGGCGGCCGTCGGCGGTGCGGCCGCTGATCTCCGCCCCCGGCGTCAGCGGCAGCGACTGCTCGGCGAGGTAGTCGTTGCGGGTCGCATGGGTGTCGGCGAAGTTGACCCCGGCCCGCACGACCTCGACCAGGACCTCGCCATCGCCGGGCGCCGGATCCTCGACATCGCGGTACTGAAAGACCTCCGGCCCGCCGAACTCCGCTATCTGAATCGCCTTCATCGGCCGCGGAGTCTCGCAGGGCAGGCTGTACGCTGCCGTCCGCATGGCGCTCACCGTCGTTGGATCGATCGCTTTCGACGCCGTCAAGACCCCATTCGGGGAGCGCGACCGCATGCTGGGGGGCGCCGCGGTCCACTTCTCCCTCGCCGCCAGCTTCTTCACCGAGGTGCGCCCGGTCGGCCCGGTCGGCGACGACTTCGGGGCGGCTGAGCTGGAGGTGCTGGAGGGCCGCGGGATCGTCACCGAGGACATCGAGCGGGTGTCCGGAGGGCGGTCCTTCTTCTGGCGCGGCCGCTACGAGTACGACCTCAACGTCGCCCACACCGAGGACACCCAGCTCGGCGTCTTCGCCGAGTTCGAGCCGAAGCTCTCGGAGCGCTCGCGAGCCGCGGACACGCTCTTCCTCGCCAACATCCAGCCCGACCTGCAGCGCCGGGTCCGCGCCCTGTGCGACGGGGCCAGCTTCAGCGGCCTCGACTCGATGAACCTCTGGATCGAGACCGCGCGGGACTCGCTGCGGGCGGCGATCGCCGAGGTCGACTGCCTGGTCGTCAACGACGCCGAGATCCGCCAGCTGACCGGCGAGGCGAACCTCGCCCGGGCCGCGCGGGAGGTGATGGACCTCGGGCCGCGCGCGGTCGTCGCCAAGCAGGGCGAGTACGGGGCGGCGCTGTTCACCGAGGAGGGCTTCTTCGCCCTGCCCGGCTTCCCGCTCGAGGACGTCCGCGACCCGACCGGCGCCGGCGACAGCTTCGCCGGCGGCTTCTTCGGCTACCTCGACGGGCACGGCGACTCGCTCGACGAAGCGAGCCTGCGCCGCGCGATGGGCTACGGGACCGTCCTCGCCTCCTTCAACGTCGAGGAGTTCGGCACCGAGCGGGTCGCGCGGCTGACCCGCGAGGAGATCGACGAGCGGCTGGCGAGGCTGCACGCGATGACGCAGTTCGAGCCGCTTCCGGCGCCCGCCGAGTAGGGCCGGCGTCAGCGATCCGGCAACGGGCCGGCGAGGCCCAGGTGCGATAATCGCCCCTCCGACCAAGTGAGCGCGAGGAGGGGTGATGGCCACCGAGCAGCAGACGAGGGACGCGGCCGCCGATGGCGCCACCGCCGCCGGCAGCGAGACGCTGACGGTCACCGACAACCGCACCGGCAGGACCTACGAGCTGCCGGTCGAGGACGGCACCGTGCGGGCGATGGACCTGCGCCAGATCAAGGTCCGCGAGGACGAATTCGGCCTGATGGCCTACGACCCGGCCTTCACCAACACCGCCGCCTGCCGCTCCGCGGTCACCTTCATCGACGGCGAGGCGGGCGTCCTCGAACACCGCGGCTACTCGATCGAGCAGCTCTGCGAGCGTTCCAGCTTCCTCGAGGTCGCCTACCTCTTGATCTTCGGCGAGCTCCCGACCCGGCCGCAGCTCGACCGCTGGGTCTTCGACATCACCCATCACACCTTCGTCCACGAGGACCTGAAGCAGTTCTTCGAGGGCTTCCGCTACGACGCCCACCCGATGGGGATGCTGCTGGCCGGGGTCGGCGCCCTCTCGACCTTCTACCCCGACGCGAAGCAGATCGGCGACCCCGAAGAGCGCTACATGGCGGCGGTGCGGCTGATCGCCAAGGTGCCGACCCTCGCCGCCTTCTCCTTCCGGCACAACATGGGGCTTCCCTACGTCTACCCCGACAACGACCTCAGCTTCGCCGAGAACTTCCTCTCGATGATGTTCAAGAAGACGGAGATGCAATACCGGCCCGACGAGCGGCTGGCGCGGGCGCTCGACGTCCTCTTCATCCTCCACGCCGACCACGAACAGAACTGCTCGACCAGCGCCGTGCGCGGAGTCGGCTCCTCCGACGTCGACCCCTACTCGGCGGTGGCGGCCGGGGTGGCGGCGCTCTACGGGCCGCTGCACGGCGGCGCCAACGAGGCGGTGCTGCGGATGCTGCGGCGGATCGAGTCGCCGGGGAACGTCCCCGACTTCCTCGAGCGGGTGAAGGCCCGCGAGGAGAAGCTGATGGGGTTCGGCCACCGCGTCTACAAGAACTACGACCCGCGGGCGCGGATCATCCAGCAGCACATGGAGGAGGTCTTCGAAGCGACCGAGTACAACTCGCTGGTCGAGATCGCGCGGGAGCTGGAGAGGCGGGCGCTCGACGACGAATACTTCACCTCGCGCAAGCTCTACCCGAACGTCGACTTCTACTCGGGGATCATCTACGAGGCGCTGGAGATCCCGACCAACATGTTCACGGTGATCTTCGCCATCCCCCGCACCGCGGGCTGGATCGCGCAGTGGATGGAGATGCAGGAAGACCCGGAGAAGAAGATCGCCCGCCCGCGCCAGATCTACACCGGCGCGCGCGAGCGGCAGTACGCGGCGATCGGCGAGCGGGAGGGGCCGGAGAAAATCGTCGGGCCGCCGGCGCGGCGGCCGAAGCGGCCCCGGCGCGGGGCCTGAGATTCGATCCGCTGTCGAAGGAGATTCCATACGCTGAATCTCATGTCCCGTTCGAGGTGGAGGCTGACCGTCAGGAGCGGGTCGGAGGTGTCGCATGAGGCTTTCGACGATCTCGATGCCGCGGTGGCCACGATGCGGGAGCGGGCTTTGGGGATCCGGGCGGGGGCGCCGCCGAAGACCGCGGAGCTGCTGCGGACGTTTACGCCGGCCGACCAGGTCCAGGGGCGGCTGCAACTGAGCGGGCGGGGGTTGCTGCGGAAGCCCGTTGCCGGGGTCGACGTGCGCGGGGACGGGAGCTTCGTCCCCTTCCGCGGCGGCGTGCGGCGCGAGGAGATCGACCCGAGCGGCCACGAGACGCCGTTCGACGCCGTGCGCGAGACTCTGGAAGACCTCTGAAGGCGGCTTTGTAACCCGAGAGGTGACAAAGTCGCCACGAACGCCGATGAACGATGCCGACATCGAGATCCCCAAGGGCAGCTACGCCGCCGGCGAGCGGGTGATGCTGCCGCGCGGCGCCGAGCCGCCCTTCACGGTCTTCATCAACGGCGTCGAGCAGAGCGAGGGCGCCGACTACTCCGTGCAGGGAGGGGAGATCGTCTTCAGCCGCCCGATCGTCAAGGAGAAGGTCGGCGCCGGCCGCTGGCTGGCGATGTACCTGGGCCTGTTCGGCACCTACCGCAAGAACGAGACGATCGACCTCCAGTTCAACCGCGGCGGCAAGGTCGAGCTGCGGTCCGACCTCCCCGTCGAGCCGTATCCCGAGGGGCGATGAACCTCGGCTTCGTCCTCCTCGCCGACCACAGCGAGGCGGTCAACGGCAAGCTCTACATGAACGGCGGCGGCTGGAACGTCCTGCGCCTGCCGGAGCTGCCGCACGAGTGGGCCTTCCACATCTCCCTCGGCATCGACATCGCCTGGCACGAGACCAACGACCCGCACGAGCTGGTCGTCACGATCCAGGACCCCGACGGGGTCGAGCTGGGCGAGGGCCTGACCGCCAACTTCGAGACCGGTCGTCCCCCCGGCATCCCGCAAGGCCAGGAGCAGCGCCTGGTGATGTCGATCGCCGCGGCGGCGAACTTCGAAACCTCGGGGCCTCACGCCGCCGTCGTCCAAGTCGACGGCGAGGAGCTCGGCCGCGCCCGCTTCTACCTGATGGAAGCGCCGCCGGACGAGGGGCTCGTCTAGCCGTGGCGGCTTAGTCGCACATAGGGCGACTAACCCGACCCGCCCGCTACTTGAACACGTAGAGGAGCAGGAAGGCAACCAGGGCGAAGCTGACGAGGGCGGCCTGGATGCCACGGTCGCCGGCGACGATGCCCGACATCGAGCGTTCGTCGGAGCGGTCGTAGATCAGGTACAGGTAGCGGAAGATCCCGTAGACCGCGGGCGGGATCGTCAGCATCATCCGGCTGCCGATCTGGGGCGAGTTGACGGTGTAGATCGCGTAGCTGATCACCGTGCCGGTGGTGACCAGGGAGACCATCTGGTCGAGGAAGGGCAGGGAGTAGTGCTCGAGGACGGGCCTGCTCGTGGTCCCCTCGTGCAGCTCGGAGACGGCCTCCTGGCGGCGCTTGGTGAAGCCGAGGAAGGCGGCGAGCATGCCGGTGCAGAGGATCAGCCACTCCGAGGCGTGGGCGTCGACCGCGCTGGCGCCGGCGGCGACGCGGAGGATGAAGAGGCCGGCCAGCGTCATCACGTCGACGATCACGATCTGCTTGAGGCCGAGGCTGTAGGCGAGCTGGGCTATCCCGTAGCCGACCACCATCAGCCCGACCTGCCAGTTGACCGCGGCGAAGGCGATCGCGATCGCGATCGCGGCGAGCGCCGGGGCGATCGCGATCGCGGCGCCCTCGGTCAGCTCGCCGGCGGCGAGGGGGCGGAAGCGCTTCTTCGGGTGCTTGCGGTCCAGCTCGACGTCGATCAGGTCGTTGACGAAGTAGCCGGCGCTGGAGATCAGGCAGAAGGCGACGAAGGTGATCAGCGCCTCGGCCACATCGTGGGACTGGTTGAACTTGCCGGAGAAGAGCAGGCCGGCGAAGACGAAGACGTTTTTGATCCACTCCTTCGGCCGGCCGGTCTTGATCGCGGCGCGCAGCGGCGAGCGCCGCGGCACTACCGGCTCGGCAGCCTTGGCCTGCGTTGCCTCAGCCGGCACCGTCGGTTGTTCGGACGTGATGGTTCCCATCTGGAAGTCGAGCCGCAGGGTGCGGTTCTGCAACAGATATCGAGTCGCGACAGGGTAGCGCCGGGCGATGTCATCCCTCGATCGCGGGCCCGCAAGGCGCCTTTGTCTCGCATACCGAGAGGAAAGCGCCTCGCGCTATGCCGGGTCGATGAGGACGCCCGGGTTGAGCATCCCGGCCGGGTCGAGCTCGGCCTTGGCGGCGCGCAGGGCGGCGGCGAAGGGGCCGGGGCGCTGGCGGTCGTACCAGGGGCGGTGGTCGCGGCCGACCGCGTGGTGGTGGGTGATCGTGCCGCCGCCGTCGATCACCGCCTCCGAGACGGCGGCCTTGATCTCGTCCCACTGCTCGACCTCGCCGCCGCGGACCGCCGGCGCCAGCACCGTGTAGTAGGGCGCCGGCCCGTCCGGGTAGACGTGGGTGAAGCGGCAGCTGACCCGGGGCGAGCCGCGGCCGTCGGGGGGCGCGCCGCAGGCCTCGGCCACGGCGCGGCGGGCCGCCTCCATCGCGCCCGCGTGGAAGTCCTCGAAGCGGTCCCAGGTGATCGCCGTCTCGAAGGTGTCGGAGAGGACGCCGCAGGCGACGAAGGTGTCGCGCAGATAGGGAGCGAGGAGGAAGGCGCCGCGCCAGGCTCCGACCGCGTCGCCCCGATTGCCGGCGGACCCATCGGCGGACGCCTTGGACCCGCTCGAGGCCGCGCTCTCGCCGTGCCCGGCCGGCGGCTCGTTCGGCCGACCGCCGTGGCTCTCGGCGATCTCCAGCGCCGACGCCATCGGGGTGTCGACCGGCCCGTGCGCTGACTCGAAGCCGAGGATGAGCAGGTTCGCCCCGCCGCTGCCGGCGCCGCTCATCTCGGCCTCGGTGGCGTCGAGGAGGCGGCAGTTCGATGGGAACAGCCCGGACTGGGAGATCTCGCGGACCGCGCGGGCGGCGGCGGCGAAGTCGCCGAACTCGACCCCGCGCGACGCCTTGAACCCGGGCCGCGGCCGCACCCGCACCCAGGCCTCGGCGATCGCCCCGAGGATCCCCTCGGACCCGATCAGCAGGCGGTCGGGCGATGGGCCGGCGCCCGAGCCCGGCAGCCGCCGGCTCTCCCAGGTCCCGCGCGGGGTGATCGCCCGCACCGACTCGACCAGGTCGTCGACGTGGGTGAGCAGGGTGGCGAAGTGGCCGCCGGCCCGGGTCGCGATCCAGCCGCCGAGGGTCGAGTACTCGAAGCTCTGCGGGAAGTGGCGCAGGGTGAGGCCGTGCTCGCGCAGCTGCTCCTCCAGCCGCGGCCCGGTCGCGCCCGCCTGGATCCGCGCCGCCAGCGAGACCGGGTCCACCTCGAGCACCCGGTCGAGCCGCCGCAGGTCCATCGTCACCACCGGCCGCTCTCCGAGCCGCGCCTCCACCCCGCCGACCACGCTGGTCCCTCCGCCGAACGGGACGACCGCCGCGCCCTCGGCCTCCGCCCAGCTCAGGACCGTCTCGATCTCCGACTCGTCACCGGGGAACGCGACCAGGTCCGGCGGGTTCGGGAACTCGCCGCGGAAGCCGCGGACGACGTCGCGGTAGGCCTTGCCGAGGGCGTGGGAGACGCGCTCGTGGCGCCCGTCCGAGAAGAGGTCGCCGAACCGCTCCGGCGCCTTCAGCCGCGCCGGCCGCAGCTCGACCGACTCCAGCGGCACCGGCGTCTCGACCTCGCCCCCGAACCCGAACCGCGCCCTGATCCCTTCCGCCGCCTCGCGCAGCTGGTTGGCGCTGGGCGCCTGGTCCTCATACCCCCACCCCCAATGCTTCAGCCGCCGCTCCGCCATCGATTGCCCACGCTACACGCGAATCGCTCGACCGCGGCAGTCCTTTGTCCGGCATAGCAGTGAAAAGGACTGCCGCGCTCCCCGAGCTAGCCCCCCTGAGGCGCTCGTCCGGAGCACTTACCAGTGGACCCCTTTCATCAGGTGCGCAAACGCCACCGCCTCGGTCGACGGCGCCTTGTCCGGCGCCTCCTCGGCCTTCCCCTTCGCCGCCTGCGAATCGGGGAAGAGCTTGTAGGCGGTGTTGAGGATCGAGTCGCTCGCCTTCGGCGCGACCGCGTAGAGCAGCTCGCCGAAGTTGCCGAGCCGGGTCGCCACCTTCTTCGGCCTGCCGACCATCGCCTTGGCGATCATCTCCGCCGCCTCCTCGGGCGAGATCGCCGGGAACATGTCGTACATCCGCGTCGGCGCGATCATCGGCGTCCGCACCAGCGGCATATGGATCGTCGTCAGGTGGACGTCGTCGTCGATCACCTCGGAGGCGATCACGCGGCTGAACGCGTCGAGCGCCGCCTTCGAGGCGACGTAGGCGCTGAAGCGCGGCGGGTTGGTCTGGGTCCCGATCGAGCTGATGTTGATGATGTGGCCCGACTTGCGCGCCCGCATCGCCGGCAGCAGGGCGAGGATCAGCCGCAGCGCGCCCAGGTAGTTGAGCTGGATCGTCCGCTCGTAGTCGTGGAAGCGGTCGTAGGAGAGCGCCACCGAGCGGCGGATCGAGCGGCCCGCGTTGTTGACGAGGACGTCGACGTGGCCGTGGTAGGCGAGCACCTCGTCGGCCATCCGCTCGATGTCCTCGACGTCGGCCATGTCGCAGCGGTGGATGTGGGCGGTGCCGCCGGCGGCGGCGATCTCCGCCTTCGTCTCCTCCAGCTTCTCGACCGAGCGCGCGACCAGCAGCACCGTCGCGCCGGCGTCGGCGACCTTGACCGCGGTCGCTTTGCCGATCCCGGAGGACGCCCCGGTGATCAGCACGACCTTCCCCCGCACCGCCCCCGACAGCGAGCGGTCCTTGAACAGGTCGGGATCGAGGTTGCGCTCCCAGTAGTCCCAGACCCTCGCCGCGTAGCTCTCCAGCGGCGGCGCCTCGATGCCCGAGCCCTCCAGCGCCGCCCGCGCGCCGCTGGAGTCGAAGTGGGTGGGGTAGTCGACGTACTGGAGGACCGAGGGCGGCAGCCCCAGCTGCCCGAGCGCCAGCTTCGCCGCCCGCTTCGCCGGCGGGAACAGCCTCAGCCCGGTGCGGAGCGCCCCGGTCGCCGGCTCGGTCACGTCGGTGTCCAGCCGCAGCGCCATCTGCGGCGCGTCGGCGGCCCGCGCGAAGAGGTTGACCACCTCCCCCGCCCGCTTCGGCTTGGGGTCGGTGAGGTGGAAGGCGCGCCCGTCGAGGCCCGGCTGGTGGGCGATGTGGTCGATCGCCGCGGCGACGTAGTCGACCGGGACGATGTTGATCTCCCCGCCTTCGACGCCGACGGTCGGCAGCCACGCCGGCAGCACCCGGCGCAGCCGCTGCAGGGACTTGAAGAAGTAGTAGGGGCCGTCGACCTTGTCGATCGCGCCGGTGCGCGAGTCGCCGACCACGATCCCCGGCCGGTAGACCCGCCACGGCCGCGAGCACTCTTGCCGCACCAGCCGCTCGGACTCGTGCTTGGTGCGGAAGTACGGGTTGGTGTCGAGGCGTTCGGCCTCCTCGAACATCTCCTCGGTCCAGGTGCCGCGGTAGAGCCCGGCGACGGCGATCGAGCTGACCAGGTGGAAGCAGCCGGCCTCGATCGCGCTGGCGAGCTCGATCGCGTTAGTCGTCCCCTCGACGTTGGCGACCTCCTGCGTCTCCGCGGGGGCGGTGATGTCGTAGATCGCGGCGAGGTGGAAGAAGTGGTCAACCTCGCCCCGCATCGCGACCATGTCCTCCTCGGAGACCCCGAGCCCGGGCTGGGAGAGGTCACCGGCGACGGGGACGATGCGGGCGCCGTCGGCGCCCCAGCTGGTGCGCAGCTCCTCCAGCCGGCCGCGCGAGCCGGCCCGCACCAGCGCGTAGATCGTGCCCTCGCGCTGCAGCAGTCGCTCGACCAAGTTGCGGCCGATGAAGCCGGTCGCTCCGGTGACGAAGTAGTTCATCGCCTTGCAGGGTACCTCGACTTAGAAGGCCGTTAGCGCGGTTTCATAGACTCAAAAGACAAATGGCAGAGACGGCCACCGTCCAAATCGCGATGCCCGAGATGGGCGAGTCGGTGACCGAGGGGATAGTTCTCGAGTGGCACGTCGCCGAGGGCGACTTCGTCCGCGAAGGGGACACCGTCGTCGAGGTCTCGACCGACAAGGTCGACGCTGAGGTTCCGGCGCCGATGGATGGCGTGATCACCAAGCTGGTCGCGGCGGTGGACGATGAGGTGCCGGTCGGGGCGCCGTTGGCCGAGATGGAGCCGGGTGAGGGATCTTCCGAGGGTTCGAACGGTTCCGCCGCGGGGCCCGGCGCGGACTCGGGGGGTCCTGCGGGCGGGGGCGGGGCCTCCGTTCTCGGACCCCCCGAGTCCGCGCCACCCGCGGGTGGGGCCGCTGGAACCGCCGGAGGGACCAAAGCTGCCCGAAGCTCCGGGAACGGGGCGGCTGACGTGAGGGCTACGCCCGTGGCTCGTCGCGTCGCTGAGGAGACGGGGGTCGATCTGGGTTCGGTGACGGGCACCGGGCCCGGGGCGAAGGTGACTAAGGACGATGTGCTGGCGGCGAATGGTGGGGCGCCGGGCGGGGCCGCCGCGCCCGCGGGGCCGCCGAGCGCGGGCGAGGCGAAGCAGCTGCGGGGGCCGGCGGCGATGCTGGCTCAGGCGATGGACGAGAGCCGGGCGGTGCCGACCGCCACCTCGTTCCGGACGGTCGCCGTCGACACGCTCGACGCCAAGCGCAAGGCGATCAACGCCGTCCTCAACGAGCGCGGGCTCAAGGTCTCCTTCACGCACCTGGTCGCCTGGGCGATCGTGCAGGCGGCGAAGGGCTTCCCGGTGATGGTGCGGACCTTCGAGCAGCGCGACGGGAAGCCGTTCGCGCTCGAAGGCGCGCCGGTCAACCTCGGCATCGCCGTCGACGTCGAGCGCAAGGACGGCTCCCACAGCCTCCTGGTGCCGGCGATCAAGGGCGCCGACGGCCTCGACTTCGCCGCCTTCCACGCCTGCTACGAGGACCTGATCGCGAAGACCCGCGAGAGCAAGCTCACCGCCGACGACTTCCAGGGCACCAACATCTCCCTCACCAACCCGGGCGGGATCGGCACCGTCGCCTCGGTGCCGCGGCTGCTCAGCGGCCAGAGCGCGATCATCGCCACCGGCTCGATCGCCTACCCGCCGGAGTGGTCCCACGCCACCCCCGAGCGGCTGCGCCAGCTCGGCGTCTCGAAGGTGATGACGATGACCTCGACCTACGACCACCGGGTGATCCAGGGGGCCGAGTCGGGCGCCTTCCTGCGCCGGATCGAGCAGCTGCTGCAGGGCGAGGACGACTTCTACGAGGCGGTCGCCGCCGACCTCGGGATCGAGGCCGCCGGCATCGCCTCGGCCCACCCCGCGGCCGCCTCGGCGCCGCCGCTCGGGGTCGCCCCCGCCACCCCGCCCGCGGAGGCGGCGCCGGTCGGGGGCGAGGTCGACGAGGAGCTGCTGCAGGCGGTGCAGGCCGCCAGCTCGATCCTCAAGGCCTACCGCACCCACGGCCACCTCGCCGCCCGGCTCGACCCGCTCGGCTCCGAGCCGAAGGGCGACCCGGCGCTGCAGCCGGAGAACGTCAACCTGACGCCCGAGCTGATGGCGCGGATCCCGGCCTCGATCCTGCGAATCGGGGTCCCGGGGGAGACCCTGCTGGAGGCGCTGCCGCGGATGCGGGACACCTACTGCGGCACGATCGCCTACCAGGTCGAGCACCTCTCCTCCCACCAGCAGCGGATCTGGCTGCGGGAGATGATCGAGACCGGCGCCCACCGCGAGCCGCTCGCCGACGAGGAGAAACGCCGCCTGCTCGAGCGCCTGGTCGACGTCTTCCAGTTCGAGCGCTTCCTCGAGAAGACCTACCTGGGGCAGAAGATGTTCTCGGTCGAGGGGCTCGACGTGGTCGTGCCGATGCTCGACGAGCTGGTCACACTGGCCCACCGCGCCGGCGCCGAGGAGGTCGTCTTCGGGATGGCCCACCGCGGCCGCCTCAGCGTCCTCGCCCACAACCTCGGCCGCCCGGTCGAGTCGATCCTGGCCGAGTTCGAGGGGGCGAAGCGGATCGACGCGGTGAAGGCTCTGGCGGGGATCCCGCACGGCGGCACCGGCGACGTCAAGTACCACTACGGCCACCGCGGCGTGTACGAGACCGCGGCCGGCGAGAAGATCTCGGTCCGGCTCTACCCCAACCCGAGCCACCTCGAGTTCGTCGACCCGGTGGTGACCGGCGGCGCCCGCTTCCTGCAGTCCGACTTCGAGGGCGCCGAGCTGCACCACGACCCGAAGCGGGCGGTGCCGGTGCTGCTGCACGGCGACGCCGCCTTCCCCGCCCAGGGAGTCGTCGCCGAGACCCTCAACCTGCAGGCGCTGAAGGGCTACAGCACCGGCGGCACGATCCACGTGATCCAGAACAACCAGGTCGGCTTCACCACCGACCCCGAGGAGGCGCGCTCGACCCCCTACGCGGCGGACATGGCGAAGGGCTTCAACGTGCCGATCATCCACGTCAACGCCGACGACGTCGAGGCCTGCTCGGCGGCGGTGCGGCTGGCGATGGCCTACCGCGAGCGCTGGGGACGCGACGTGGTGATCGACGTGATCGGCTACCGCCGCTACGGCCACAACGAGACCGACGAGCCCGCCTACACCCAGCCGGTGACCGCGGCCAAGATCAAGGCCCACCCGCCGGTCTCGGAGATCTACGCGGAGAAGCTGATCGACGAGGGCGCCGTCTCCGCCGAGGACGTCGGCCGGGTCGCCGAGGAGCGCCACGAGGAGATGTCGACGGCGCTGAAGGGCCTGCGGGAGAAGATGGAGGCGGGCGAGTACGAGGACCCGACGGTGACGACCAGCACCGGCGAGCTCGACCGCACCGCCAGCCCGCCGGTCGACACCGCCGTCGCGGCCGAGCGGCTGCGCTCGCTCAACGCGGCGCTGGCGAAGACGCCGGAGGGGTTCAACGTCCACCGCAAGCTGCGCCGCCCGCTCTCGCGGCGCGAGGAGGCGCTGGAGCGGGGCGGGATCGACTTCGGCCACGCCGAGGCGCTGGCCTTCGGCTCGCTGCTGACCGAGGGCGTGCACATCCGCCTCACCGGGCAGGACACCGAGCGCGGCACCTTCTCCCACCGCCACCTCGTCCTCCACGACGAGAACACCGGCCTCAGGTACTGCCCGATGCAGAACCTCGACGACGCCTCGGCCCCGTTCGAGCTGCACAACAGCCCCCTCTCGGAGGTCGCCTGCCTCGGCTTCGAGTACGGCTACTCGGCGGCGACGCCGAGCGCGCTCGTCGTCTGGGAGGCCCAGTTCGGCGACTTCGCCAACGCGGGGCAGGTGATCGTCGACAGCTTCATCGTCTCCGGCGAGGCGAAGTGGGGCCAGACCAGCCGCCTCACCCTGCTGCTGCCGCACGGCTACGAGGGCTCGGGGCCGGAGCACTCCAGCGCCCGCATCGAGCGCTTCATGGCGCTCGGCGCCGAGGGCAACATCCGCATCGCCTACCCGTCGACCGCGGCCCAGTACTTCCACCTGCTGCGCCGCCAGGCGCTGATCCGCAAGCCGCGGCCGCTGATCGTCTTCACCCCGAAGGGGAACCTGCGCCTCGACCCCGCGGCCGCCAGCCTCGAGGACCTCACCGACAGCGCCTTCCAGTACATCCTCGACGACCCGACCGCCGGGGACCGGCGGGAGAAGGTCGAGCGCCTCGTCCTCTGCACCGGCAAGGTCTACTTCGACATGGACGCGAGCGAGCGCCGCGCCGCCGCCGAGGCCGTCGCGATCGCCCGGGTCGAGATGCTCTACCCGTTCGCCAAGGACCAGCTGCAGGGCGTGATCGCCTCCTACCCGAACCTGAAGGAGATCGCCTGGGTGCAGGAGGAGCCGCGCAACATGGGCGCCTGGAAGGTGATGTCGCGGCGGATGCCCGAGGTGCTGCCCGAGGGCGTGGCGCTGACCTACATCGGCCGCCAGGGGCGGGCGAGCCCGGGCGAGGGCTACTCGGGCGCCCACTCGCTCGAGCAGGAGCGGGTGGTGCTGACCGCGCTCACGCCGGGCGCCTGAGCCGATGGCCGCGGCGCCGCTGCAGAAGCCCGTGCCGGGCCGGCTGTTCGTGTGGGTGAAGCGCTTCTCCTGGATCGAGCTGACGATCTTCGCCGCCCTGATCCTGTTCTGGCTGCTGCCCGGGTTCGAATCCGAGACGATGGTCTTCGGCTGGGCGCACGGGCTCGGCTTCGTCGCGCTCTGCGTCGTGATCTGGGTGGCGGCGGTGCGGCGCGAGGCCCCCTACACCCTGCTCGCCGCTACCCTCACCCCGGTCGGACCGGTCGGCAGCGTGATCGGGATCGAGCTGATCGAGCGCCGGGGCTGGGGAGTCGCGGGGCGCCCCCGACGAGGGCCCGATACCTCCCAAAGCGCGGCCGAATGACATTAAAACCGGTCGGGAGCGCTTGACCGCGCGGGGCGGACAAGGTATAGCTAGGTACTGACTGTTCTCGTGGACAGTCCCGTCCAGGGGAACGGCCGCGTCGGCATCCCTCCCTGGCTACCGACGCGCAGGTGCAGTGTGGGTCGCGCGGACCCCCCTGCCTCCCGCGACCCCGCTGCGCCTATCTCAGGTTGCGGAGGACGGTCTGCAGGATGCCGCCGTTGCGGAAGTAGGCGACCTCGTTCGGGGTGTCGAGCCGCACCGTCGCCTCGAACTCGACCGGCTCCGCCCCCTCGCGGCTGGCGGTGACGGTCACCGAGCGCGCCTCGCCGTCCTCGAGGTAGCCGACGTCGAAGGTCTCCTCGCCGGTCAGGCCGAGCGATTCGACGCTCTCACCGCCGGCGAGCTGGAGCGGCAGCACGCCCATCCCGATCAGGTTGGAGCGATGGATGCGCTCGAAGCTCTCGGCGATCACCGCCCGCACCCCAAGCAGCTTCGTGCCCTTCGCCGCCCAGTCCCGCGAGGAGCCGGAGCCGTACTCCCTGCCCGCGAGGACGACGAGCGGAACGCCCTCCTCCGCGTAGGCCATCGCGGCGTCGTAGATCGTCGTCTCCTCGCCGCCGGGGAAGTGGCGGGTGTGGCCGCCGGCCCTGTCGACCAGTTGGTTACGGAGGCGGATGTTGGCGAAGGTGCCGCGGATCATCACCTCGTGGTTGCCGCGCCGCGACCCGTAGGAGTTGAAGTCGCCAGGCTCGACGCCCTGGTCGATCAGCCAGCGGCCGGCGGGGCTGTCCTTCTTGATCGCTCCCGCGGGGGAGATGTGATCGGTGGTGATCGAGTCGCCGAGCACGGCGAGCACCCGGGCGCCGGCGATCGGCTCGACGCCCGGCGGCTCGGCCGGCATCCGCTCGAAGAAGCTCGGCTGGCGGACGTAGGTCGACTCGGGCCAGGTGTAGCGGTCGCCGGGCGGGACCTCGACCGCGTTCCAGGTCTCATCGCCCGAGAACACCTCGGCGTAGTTGCGGGTGAACATCTCCGAGGCGACCGACTCCCCCACCACCCGCTTCACCTCCTCGGCGCCGGGCCAGATGTCGCGCAGGTAGACCGGCTCGCCGTCGGCGCCCTCGCCGAGGGGCTCGGTGGCGAGGTCGAGGTCCATGCGCCCGGCCAGCGCGTAGGCGACCACCAGCGGCGGGCTGGCCAGGTAGTTGGCCTTCACGTCCTGGTTGATCCGCCCCTCGAAGTTGCGGTTGCCGGAGAGCACCGCGCAGACCGCGAGGTCCTTCTCGGCGATCGCGGCCGAGATCTCCGGGGCCAGCGGGCCGGAGTTGCCGATGCAGGTGGTGCACCCGTAGCCGACGAGGTTGAACTGGAGCGCGTCGAGGTGCTCGGTGAGGCCGGCCCGGTCGAGGTACTCGGTGACCACGGTCGATCCCGGCGCCAGCGAGGTCTTCACCCAGGGCCTGCGCTTCAGCCCTCGCCGCACCGCGTTGCGGGCGAGCAGGCCGGCGCCGACCATCACGCTCGGGTTGGAGGTGTTGGTGCAGCTGGTGATCGCGGCGATCACGACGCGGCCGTGGTCGAGCTCGAAGCTCGACCCGTCCTCGAGCGTGACCTCGACCGCGTCGGTGCTGGCTCGCTCGGCCACCGCCGCGGGAGCGGCGCCGAGGGCGGGCCGCGGCTTGCCGCGCTCGTCGTCGTGTTCCTCGGCGGGCGGGTCGGAGGCGGGGAAGGACTCCTCGATCGCCTCGTCGCGGCCGTTGCCCATCTGCGCCGCCGCCTCCGGGTCGAACTCCCCCATCGCCGCCAGGAAGGACTCCTTCGCCTGGGAGAGCGGGACCCGGTCCTGGGGGCGCTTCGGCCCGGCGATGCTGGGGACGACGTCGCCCAGGTCGAGCTCGAGCAGGTCGGAGAAGGTGGGATCCGGCGAGGACTCCTCGTGGAACATCCCCTGCTCGCGCGCGTAGGCGTCGACCAGCTCGATCGTCTCGGTCGGGCGGCCGGTCAGGTCGAGGTAGCGCAGCGTCTCGGCGTCGACCGGGAAGATCGCGCAGGTCGAGCCGAACTCGGGCGACATGTTGCCCAGCGTCGCCCGGTCCGCCAGGCCGAGGGTCGGCAGGCCGGGCCCGAAGAACTCGACGAACCTGGAGACGACGCCGCGCTCGCGCAGCATCTCGGTCACGGTGAGGACGAGGTCGGTCGCGGTCGCGCCGTGGGGCAGCTCGCCGCTCAGCCTGAAGCCGACCACCTGCGGCAGCAGCATCGAGATCGGCTGGCCGAGCATCGCCGCCTCGGCCTCGATCCCGCCGACCCCCCAGCCAAGCACGCCGAGCCCGTTGACCATCGTCGTGTGGGAGTCGGTGCCGACCAGGGTGTCGGGATAGGCCTGGAGGGCGCCGCCGTTCTCGCGGCTGTAGACGACCTGGGCCAGGTACTCGAGGTTGACCTGGTGGCAGATCCCGGTCGCCGGCGGGACGACGCGGAAGTTGTCGAAGGAGTGCTGGCCCCACTTGAGGAACGAGTAGCGCTCGCGGTTGCGCTCGAAGTCGTGCTCGGCGTTGACCGCGAAGGCGCGCTCGTTGCCGAAGGCGTCGACCTGGACCGAGTGGTCGATCACCAGGTCGACGTCGACCAGCGGGTTGATCGCGGCGGGGTCGCCGCCGATCTCCTCCATCGCGTCGCGCATCGCCGCCAGGTCGACCACGGCCGGCACGCCGGTGAAGTCCTGCATCAGCACCCGCGCCGGCTGGAAGGGGATCTCGGCGCTCGGCTCGGCGCCGGCGTCCCAGCCGGCGATCGCCTCGACATCCCCGGCGCTGACCGAGCGGCCGTCCTCCAGCCGCAGCACGTTCTCCAGCAGCACCTTGATCGAGTAGGGGAGCCGGGCGACGTCGAAGCGGTCGGCGAGCGCGCTGAGCCGGAAGATCTCGTACTCGCGGTCTCCCACGGAGAGGGTCGAACGGGCACCGAAGGAGTCGCTGGGGGTCACCCGTTCATCCTAGGCAACCGTCCGAGGGGGCGCGCCTGTGGGACGGGCGCCGCTACTCGGGGCGAGAGAGGATCTCGTGGCCGCCGACGCGGAGCCATTCGACGTGCGCCTCGCCCGGCTTGACCTCGGCGCCGTAGCGGAAGGTGGCGCGGCCATCGCCGGAGTAGGACATCTCCCAGACGTCCCTGGTGCCTCGCACGCGCTTGATGCGCAGAGAGCGGGGCGGCTCCCTGCCCGCCCCGAGCGCGTCGACGAGTTTGCCGACCGCCTGTCGGAAGGCTCGATCCTGCTCGCGTGACAGGCGCGCGAACTCGCGGGCGAAGCCCGCGCGAACCTCGAAGGTCGGGCTCATCAGCCGGGCTGCTGAGAAGACGCCGCGCTGAGTCGATCGAGAGCGTCGAGGAACTCATCGCTACTGAGCGGCCGGTCGGCCGTCTCCGCGATCACCTCCTCGACGGTCTCCGGGACGAGCACCAGGGAACCGTCTCGGCGCCGCTCGGAAACCTTGTAGCGGCCGAGCCGTTTTCCGGCATCGGCGGCGGTGATGTCTACAACCAGCATCTTCATCCCCTTCAGTGTTCCAGGCTGCCCAGAGGAGGGCAAGCCAATAGCTGAAGGCTGCCATACCAGCCGGATGCTTTTGTCTACAAACTGTCAGCGCTTGTGGGGAGGGTGCCCGGCGGCGACTTCGGCGGCCGCCTTCTGCCCGGCTGAGCCGCTGGCGGTGCGAACGGCGATGCTTGGGCTGACCAGGCTGAAGTGGGCGAGGAAGCGCTGCTGCACGGGCGCCACTACTACCTCTACCTTGTCGGCCTCGATCGCTCGTACGGTGCCGCGCGCTACCGCGTCCGGGGTCGAGGTGCCGAGGCCGGCGGGCGGCTTGCCGCCCGCGTCGGCGAACATGCCGGCGTCGCGGATGAAGCCCGGGGAGACGATTGAGACGCCGATGCCCTGCGGCGCGAGGTCGGCGCGCAGCCCCAGAGCGAAGCCGCGCAGGCCGAACTTGGTCGCGTTGTAGATGGAGGAGTGCGGGCTAGGGGCCTTGCCCGAGAGCGAGGCGACGAAGACGAGGTGGCCGGAGCCCCGCTCCAGCATCGCCGGGTAGAGCGCCTGGGCGAGCAGCATCGGCGCCTCCAGGTTGACCCGCAGCGCTCGCTTCACCTGCTCGGGGGTGAAGTCCTCCATCCGGCCCGAGCCGGGCAGCCCGGCGTTGGCGACCAGGACGTCGACCGCGCCGGCGGCGGCGGCGAGCCGCTCGGCCGCGCCGGGCTCGGCGAGGTCGGCGGGCAGCGCTTGATGTCCCTCCCCCGGCAGCTCCGCCGCCAGCTTCTCGAGCGCCTCGGCGCTGCGGCCGCTGAGCAGCAGGGTCGCGCCGCGCTCGGCCAGCGCCCTGGCGATCGCCCTGCCGAGGCCTCCGGTGGCCCCGGTGAGCAGCGCTTGGCGGCCGGCAAGTTCCATCCCAGCGCCCAAGCTACCAGCCGTGCGGTCGACAGGAATCCGTAATGAGGGCACGAAAAACGTCCAGATATTTGCGTTGCATGAGCAAACAGCCGGTGGATCGTCTAGTATGCCGCCGTTCCGTAGCACCGAAAAGCCGAATCCCGCGCGTCACCAGGCGCTGTGGGAGCGGGGGAACCACGTTTTCGGGGCTAACTCGCCTGACTCAGGCGGGGGCGCAGGCTCCTTTCGCGCCAGCCCGACAGCTAACCCCGTAGGCCGACAAAGGAGATCGGTTTGCTGTCACACAGCCAAAAGCTCAGAGCGGGTATAGCCGCGGCATGCGCGCTGGTCGCGCTCGCGGTCGCCGCGCCTGGCAGCGCCTCGGCTGCCTGCAAGACCGGCGGCGTCACGCCCGCGGCGGTCGACGCCTGCACCCCGACCGCGAAGGCGAAGCTGCTCAGCGACGGGGAACTGATTCCCCCGCGCAGCGCCCCGCACCGCGTCAAATCGGTGATCGAAGCCGCCAACTCGATCCGCACCAAGCCCTACATCTGGGGCGGCGGCCACGCCCAGTGGTACGACCGCGGCTACGACTGCTCGGGCTCGGTCAGCTTCGCCCTCCACGGAGGCGAATTCATCGAAAGCCCGCTTCCCTCCGGCCCGATGGAGAGCTGGGGCCTCGCCGGGACCGGACGTTGGATAACCGTTTACGCGAACGCGGGCCACGCCTACGCCGTGATCGCCGGCGTCCGCTGGGACACGTCCGGGGACGCCAGCGGCACGGGCCCTCGCTGGCACTCCGACCTGCGCAGCAACGCGGGCTACATCGCCCGCCACCCGGCCGGCTACTGATCGGTTTGCAGTGAGGAGGGGGCGAGGTGCCCCCTCCATCCCAGCCAAAGCTGTTGGCCGGGAGGGAGCACGACAAGCGCCTTGGTTGGGAGGAGCCCCCACCCACCCGGTACTCCGTCCCGGCCAACCGCCGGCCGCCGCTTTGTCCTTGATTTCCTCGACCGCTCGGATAACGTCACCTACGTAGCCGCGTCAGCTCCCGACATCAGGCTTTCCGGCCTCACCAAGCACTACGGCGAGGTGGTTGCTGTCGCGGGGATCGACCTCGAGATCGAGCCGGGCGAGTTCTTCACCCTGCTCGGGCCGTCGGGGTCGGGCAAGACGACGACGCTGCGGATGATCGCCGGCTTCGAGGACCCGAGCTCGGGCACGATCGAGCTGGCGGGCGAAAACGTCGGCGGCGTGCCGCCGTACGACCGGGCGGTCAACACCGTCTTTCAGGACTACGCCCTGTTCCCCCACATGAGCGTCGGCGAGAACGTCGCCTACGGCCTCAGGATCGCGCGGGTCCCGAAGGCCGACCGCGCCCGGCGCCGCGACGAGGCGCTGGAGATGGTGCGCCTACCCGGCTACGCCGACCGCAGGCCGGCGGAGCTGTCGGGCGGGCAGCGGCAGCGGGTGGCGCTGGCGCGGGCGATCGTCAACCGCCCCAAGGTGCTGCTGCTCGACGAGCCGCTGGGGGCGCTCGACCTGAAGCTGCGCGAGCAGATGCAGATCGAGCTGAAGACGATCCAGGACGAGGTCGGCATCACCTTCGTCTACGTCACCCACGACCAGGACGAGGCGCTGACGATGAGCGACCGCATCGCCGTCTTCAGCGACGGGCGGATCGAGCAGGTCAGCCCGCCGCGCGAGCTCTACGAGCATCCCGTCAGCGAGTTCGTCGCCGGCTTCGTCGGAATCTCCAACGTGATCGAGCGCGACGGCGAGCGGCTGACGATCCGGCCGGAGAAGATCCGGCTTCTGGACCCAGCGACTCCAGCCGACGGGCTGCACAGCGAGCGCGGCAGGGTGACCGAGGTCTCCTACGCGGGGATGACGACCCGCTACACGGTGGCGCTCGACGCCGGCGGCAGCCTGCTGCTCGCCAGGCAGAACCTGGAGGGCGCGGCAACGGCCGCGCCGCAGCGGGGGGAAGAGGTCTTGGTGGGATGGCGTCCGGAGCACGCGGCCGCCGTCCGTGGGAAGTCAACTACAGAGGAGGTTCCATCATGAGAAGGGACGCTCATCCCGCCCGAACGGCCTGGCTGATCGTGGCCGGCCTGGTCGCGTTCATGCTCGTCCTCGCCGGCTGCGGCTCGAGTGGCAGCTCCGGGGGCGGAGGCGGAGGCGGCGAAGAGCTGCAGAAGCTCGGCAAGGGCGAGGGTGAACTCAACCTGATCTCCTGGGCGGGCTACGTCGAAGCCGAATGGGCGAAGCCGTTCGAAGCCAAGACCGGATGCAAGGTCGAAGACAAGATCGCGGGAACCTCCGACGAAATGGTCGAGCTGATGAAAAGCGGCCAGTACGACGGGGTGTCCGCCTCGGGCAACGCGACCGCGCGGCTGGTTGCGGCCAACCTCGTCGAACCGGTCAACGTCGGCCTCGTCCCCAACTACAAGACGGTCTTCAGCGACCTCAAGAACCAGCCGTACAACACCTTCGACGGAGTCCATTACGGGATTCCTCACGGGCGCGGCGCCAACCTGCTGATGTGGAACTCCAACGACGTCAAGCCGGCGCCCTCCTCCTGGGACGTGACCTTCGATCCGAAGGTCGCCTCGAAGTACAAGGGCAAGATCACCCAGTACGACGATCCGATGTCGATCGCCGAAGCTGCGGTGTACCTGAAGTTCCACCAGCCGCAGCTGGAAATCGAAAACCCCTACGAGCTGAACGAAGAACAGTTCGACGCGGCGGTCGAACTGCTGAAGGAACAGGCCCCGAACGTCGGCGAATACTGGTCCGACGCGGCGAAGCAGATCTCCGCCTTCGCCAACGGCGACAACCAGGTCGGGACCACGTGGCAGTACCAGTACTTCGCGTTGAAGGAAGAAGGGGTTCCGGTGGCCGCGAGCCCTGCCAGCCAGGGCTTCCTGCCGAAGGAGGGCGCGACCGGCTGGTCCGACACCTGGATGATCAGCAGCAAGGCCCAGCATCCCAACTGCATGTACATGTGGATGAACTGGATCATCGAACCGAAGGTCAACGCCGAGGTGGCCGAATTCTTCGGCGAGGCGCCGGCGCAGGAACTGGCCTGCAAGGAGACCAAGAACAAGAATTTCTGCGCCGAATACCACGCCGAAAACCCCGGCTTCTGGAAACGGGTCTACTACTGGGAGACCCCGCTGGCAGAATGCGGCAACGGCGAAAACGACTGCAAGGACTACAACGACTGGGTCAAGGCCTGGACCTCGATCAAGGGCTGATCGTCCAACGGGCCTGATCGGTGTCGACTGAAGCAGTGCTGGAGAGGAGGTCGGTGGGCCGCAGGCTCGCCGGCCTCTTCCACGGCCGTCCGCGGTTGCAGGTCGGCGGGCTGCTGGCCGGGCCGATCGGCTGGCTGGTGATCGGCTACCTGGGCTCGCTGGCACTGCTGCTGGTCACCGCGTTCTGGTCGGTCGACCCGCTCAGCGGCCTCGTCGTCAAGAGCTTCACGCTCGAAAACCTCGAAACGCTGGTCAACGAACCCGTCTACCGCACGATCGTCTGGCGGACGGTTCGCACCGCTCTTCTCGTCACGCTCACCGACGCTGTGATCGCCTTCCCGATCGCCTTCTATATGGCCAAGCTGGCGAGCCGTCGCGGCAAGGCGCTGTTGGTGGTCGGAGTGCTGCTGCCGCTCTGGTCCAGCTACCTGGTCAAGGTCTACGCTTGGCGGACGCTGCTCTCCTCCGGCGGGGTGATCAACTGGGCACTCGCTCCCCTCGGGCTGCACGGTCCCGGCTACGGGATCACCGCCGTCTGGCTGGTGATGAGCTACCTCTGGCTGCCCTACATGATCCTGCCGATCTACGCCGGCCTTGAGCGTATCCCCGACTCGCTGATCAGCGCCTCCGAGGACCTCGGCGCATCGCCCTTCACCACCTTCCGCCGGGTAATCCTGCCGCTTTCCTTCCCCGCGGTCGTCGCCGGCTCGATCTTCACCTTCTCGCTCACTCTCGGCGACTACATCACGCCGCGGCTGGTCTCCAACGACCAGTTCATCGGCAACGTCATCTACAGCAACATCGCCAACAACCAGCCCTTCGCCGCGGCGCTGGCGCTGGTGCCGATCGTCGTCATGATCGCCTACCTGCTTGTGGCCCGGAAGCTGGGGGCGTTCGAACACGTATGAGGCTCTCCAGGCGCGCAAAGGCCCTGCTGCGGCTCGGCGTAGGCGTCGGCCTCGCCTTCATCTACGTCCCGCTGATCGTGATCGGCATCTACGCCTTCAACACGAGCAAGATCCTCGCCTGGCCTCCGCCCGGGCTCACCCTCCACTGGTTTTCGAGGGCGTTCGAAAACGAAGCCGCGAAGGAAGCGTTTTTCACCTCGATCAAGGCCGGGGTGGTGGCGACGTCGATCGCGCTGGTGCTCGGCAGCCTGGCCTCGCTCGCCGTCGCCCGCCACCGCTTCTTCGGCCGCGAGACGATCTCCTTCCTCGTCCTGCTCCCGATCGCGCTGCCGGGAATCGTCACCGGCGTCGCGATCAGCAACACCTTCACCCAGGTGCTCGGGATCCCACTCAGCCTGCTGACCGTGATCATCGGCCACGCCACCTTCTGCATCGTCGTCGTCTACAACAACGCCGTCGCCCGGCTGCGACGCCTGCCGGGCTCCTTCGAGGAAGCGTCCGCCGACCTCGGCGCCCACACCTGGCAGACCTTCCGCTTCGTCACCTTCCCGGGGATGAAAAGCGCGCTGATCGCCGGCGGCCTGCTCGCCTTCGCCCTCTCCTTCGACGAGATCATCGTCACCAACTTCACGATCGGCGCCGGCGAAGAAACGCTGCCGATCTGGATCTTCTCCAACCTCTTCCGTCCCCACGAACTCCCGGTGGTCAACGCGGTCGCGGTCCTCGTCATCCTGATCTCGATCGTCCCCGTCTACCTCGCCCACCGCCTCGGCGCCGAGCAGGGCGGCGCAACCGGCGGTCGCGCAGCCGGCGGAGGCGTCGAGACCGAGTCAACCGCGATCCCCTGATCCCCAAACGGCCTCGTTTCCACCTTTGTCCTCGCGATAACGAGGACAAAGGTGGAAACGAGGCCTACAGCGGGATGTTGCCGTGCTTGCGCTTCGGCTGGGGGACGCGCTTGGACTGGAGCATCCGCAGCGCCCTGATCAGCTTCGGGCGCGTCTGGCGGGGCTCGATCACGTCGTCGATGTAGCCGCGCTCCGCCGCCGAGTAGGGGTTGGCGAAGTGCGCCTTGTAGTCGTCGATCAGTTTCTGGCGGCGCTCGTCGGGGGTCGGCGAGCTGGCGATGTCTTTGCGGTAGATGATGTTGACGGCGCCCTCGGGGCCCATCACCGCGATCTCCGCCGTCGGCCAGGCGACGTTGTAGTCGGCCAGCATGTGCTTGGAGTTCATCACGTCGTAGGCGCCCCCGTAGGCCTTGCGGGTGACGACCGTGAGCTTCGGCACCGTCGCCTCGGTGAAGGCGTAGAGCAGCTTGGCGCCGTGGCGGATGATCCCGTTCCACTCCTGGTCGGTGCCCGGGAGGAAGCCGGGGACGTCGGTGAAGGTGACGATCGGGACGTTGTAGCAATCGCAGGTGCGGACGAAGCGGGCCGCCTTCTCGGAGGCCTCGATGTCGAGCACGCCGGCGAGGAAGGCGGGCTGGTTGCCGACCACGCCGACGGGATAGCCGTCGAGCCGCGCGAAGCCGCAGACGATGTTCCTGGCGAAGTGCTCGTGGACCTCGAAGAACTCCTCGTCGTCGACCACGCGGGCGATCACCTCGCGCATGTCGTAGGGCTTGGAGGGATCGTCGGGGACGAGCGTGTCGAGCGCCTCGTCTTCGCGCTCTGGATCGTCTGAGGGCTCGAACCGCGGCGGCGCCTCGAGGTTGTTCGAGGGCAGGAAGCTGAGCAGGTAACGGGCGTCCTCGAGGCAGCTCTCCTCGTCCTCGGCGGCGAAATGGGCGACGCCCGACTTCGTGTTGTGGCTCATCGCCCCGCCCAGCTCCTCGAACTCGACCTCCTCCCCGGTCACCGTCTTGATCACTTCCGGGCCGGTGATGAACATGTGCGAGGTCTCTTTGACCATGAAGATGAAGTCGGTCATCGCCGGCGAGTAGACGGCGCCTCCCGCGCAGGGCCCCATGATCAGGCTGATCTGCGGGATCACCCCCGAGCACTGCACGTTGCGGACGAAGACGTCGCCGTAGGCGCCGAGCGAGACCACGCCCTCCTGGATCCGGGCCCCGCCCGAGTCGTTGATGCCGATCACCGGCGCCCCGACCTGGGCGGCGAGGTCCATCACCTTGCACATCTTCTCCGCCATCACCTCGCCGAGGCTGCCGCCGAAGACGGTGAAGTCCTGGGAGAAGACGAAGACGGTGCGGCCCTCGATCGTGCCGTGGCCGGTGACGACCGCGTCGCCCCAGGGCCGGTTCTTCTGCATCTCGAAGTCGTAGGTGCGGTGGCGGACGAAGGTGTCGAGCTCCTCGAAGGAGCCGGGGTCGAGCAGCTTCTCGACCCGCTCGCGGGCGGTCATCTTGCCCTTCGCGTGCTGCTTCTCCACCGCCTGCTCGGAGGCCGAGTGGATCGCCGCCTCGCGCAGCTCGCGCAGGTAGGCGAGCTTCTCCTCGTGGGTCACCGGGTTCTTCTCGCGCATCGGGGGCCGGAGTCTATTTGTCCCCGTTTTCGGGACGCGCGCTCCTCTTGATACCTGATCAGGTATCATCGTGCCGTGGAGTCGGTTGACGAGGCGGTGCGTGCGATGCGGCTGGGCGCCGGCCTGTCGCAGCGCGCCCTCGCCCGCCGGGCGGGCACGTCGCAGCCCGCGATCGCCCGCTACGAGCGAGGCGACTCGACCCCGTCATGGGGCACCCTTCAGCGTCTGGCGGCGGCATGCGGACGGCGGCTTCGGCTCAACACCGAGTGGGTGGCCGATCCCGCTGACGTCGAGCTGGCCAGCTGGCTGCTCGGCCTCACGCCCAGGCAGCGCCTCCGCGCCCTCTCGGGCTACGCCCGCCTGCACGGGCTGACGTCGGAGCGCCGGTGACCGAGCTCGACCCCGAGCGACTCCTCCGCACGCTCGTCGATCATGAGGTCGAGTTCTGCGTGATCGGGGCGGTCGCCGCATGGCTGCAGGGAAGCCCGGCGGTCACGCTGGACCTCGACGTGATGCCGCGCCGCGACCTCGACAACGCCGAGCGACTCGCCGCCGCTCTCAACCGGCTCGGGGCCCGCCACGTGGACGACGAGGCCCCCGTGGAGCTCGAGGGCGCCGACTTCCTGGGATGGCGGACGCAGCGATTCGACACGGACGCCGGTCCGCTCGACGTCGTCCCCACCGCCGCGGCGATCGGAGCCTTCGAGGACGTGGCGACGATCGAGCTGGCCCTGGGCGACGACGTCTCCGTGCGGGTGATCACGATCGACGAGGTGATCGCCTCCAAGGAGAAGCTGGGGCGCCCGAAGGACACCGCCGCCCTTCCGGCGCTGTACGCAGCGCGCGAGGCGCTGCGGCGCCGACGTGAGTCGAGCGGCTGAGAAGTCAGCTGAACGGCTGTCGCTGCGGCTGGGCGAGGCCGTCGAGGATCCGCTCAAGATCCGCCTCCGCAAGGCCTGAATCGGCCTCGGCCCGCACCGAAACGCGCGTGCCGAAGCCCTTCTCGGCCATCGACACCTCGACCCCTTCGACCTCGCGGACCAGCTCGGCGAGCTCGGGCTCGGACTTCATCAGCGTCCGCGAAACCTCGATCACAGCCCCCGCATTCTCCCCAGACCGCGGGAATCCTGCCGTCAAAAGGGGGAGAACTCGACGCGTATCCGACATTGACCCACTTCAGGGGTGGTCAATGTCGGATACGCGCGACGACAAGCGAGGCAGGCGGGCCTGGGAGCTGGCGGGGCGGCAGCATGGCGTGGTGGCGCGGAGGCAACTGCTGGCACTCGGATTCAACGCGAGGGAAATCGAGCACCGGGTGGCGCGCGGGCGCCTGCATCCCGTGAGGCGCGGCGTCTACGCCGTGGGCTGGCCCGCGGTCACGAAGAAGCAGCGCTGGATGGCGGCCGTGCTCGTATGCGGCGACGGAGCGATGCTGAGTCACGGCAGCGCCGCCGCCCTTTGGGAGATCGCCGGGGAGAGGCCTCACACGATTGACATCAGCGTGATGCGGCGCGCCGAACTGAGGCAGCGCGGCTTGCGGGTCCGCGGACGGGCGTCGCTGAGGGCCGAGAGCGTCACTTCACATGACCGCATCCCGGTGACGACGCCGGTGCAGACGCTGATCGATCTTTCAACCGAACTCGCTCCGGTCGGAGTCGAGCGGGCGGTCAACGAGGCCGACAAGCGCGACCTGATCGACCCCGAAACGCTGCGAGCGGAACTCGACGGTCATCTGGGAGAGCCTGGCGCCAAGACTTTGCGCGCCCTCCTCGACAAGCGCACGTTTCGACTCTCCGACTCCAACCTCGAGATCCTCTTCCGCCCGATCGCGGCCGCCGCGGGGCTTCCCGTTCCCCTCACCAGACAGAGGGTCAACGGCTTCACGGTCGACTTCTTCTGGCCCGAGCTGGGATTGGTCGTGGAGACCGACGGGCTCCGCTACCACCGCACGCCAGCCACCCAGACCCGCGACGCGCGCCGGGACCGGGCGCACGTGCTGGCTGGGATGACGCCCCTGCGCTTCACCCACTACGAGATCAAGCACCAGCGCGCCCAGGTGCGCAGCGAACTGACCCGGGCGGCGACCGCCGTGCGCGCTCGAGCCGCTCAGGGCCCTTAGAAGAACGCTCCGCCGCGGTATTCGCCGAAGACGTCGCGCATCGCGCCGCAGACCTCGCCGATCGAGGCGTCGGCGGCGAGCGCGGCGCGGATCGGGTGCAGGAGGTTGCCCTCGCCGCGGGCGACGTCGCGCAGGGACTCCAGCTTCGAATCGACCGCGGCCTGGTCGCGGGCCTCCTTGAACGCCTTCAGGCGGGCGAGCTGGCGCTGCTCGGACTCGGGGTCGACCTTGAGGATGTCGACGTCGTCGACCTGGTCGGTGACGAACTTGTTCACGCCCACGATCACGTCCTGGCCCGACTTGTAGCGCTCGTGGTAGCTGAGAGCCGACTCCTCGATCTCGCGCTGCATGAACTCGAGCGCCTCGACCGAGCCGCCCAGCTCGGCGACCTTGTCCATCAGCTCCCAGGCGCGCAGCTCGATCTCGTCGGTCAGCGACTCGACGAAGTAGGAGCCGGCGAAGGGATCGACGGTGTCGGCGACGCCCGACTCGTAGGCGAGCACCTGCTGGGTGCGCAGCGCGATCCGCGCCGAGCGCTCGGTCGGCAGCGCCAGCGCCTCGTCGAAGCCGTTCGTGTGCAGCGACTGGGTGCCGCCGGCGACGGCGGCGAAGCCCTGCAGGGCGACGCGGATGATGTTGACCTCGGGCTGCTGGGCCTGCAGCGTCACCCCGCCGGTCTGGGTGTGGAAGCGGATCTTCATCGAGTTCGGGTTCTCGGCCCCGAAGCGCTCGGCCACGATCTTCGCCCACATCCGCCGCACGGCGCGGAACTTGGCGATCTCCTGGAAGACGTTGTTGTGGCAGTTGAAGAAGAAGGCGAGCCGCGGCGCGAACTCGTCGATCTTGAGGCCCCGCGCCAGCGCCGCCTCGACGTAGGCGATCGCGTTGGAGAGCGTGAACGCCACCTCCTGCACAGCCGAGCAGCCCTTCTCGCGGATGTGGTAGCCGGAGATCGAGATCGTGTTCCATTTCGGCACCTTCTCGCGGCAGTACTCGAAGATGTCGGTGGTGAGCCGCATCGTCGGCTCGGGCGGGTAGATGTAGTTGCCGCGCGCCATGTACTCCTTCAGCACGTCGTTCTGCACCGTGCCGCGCAGCTTCTCGGAGGGAACGCCCTGCTCCTCGCCGACCAGCTCGTAGAGCAGCAGCAGGATCGCCGCCGGCGCGTTGATCGTCATCGAGGTCGAGACGCCGTCGAGCGGGATCTGGTCGAAGCAGATCCGCATGTCCTCGATCGTGTCGATCGGCACGCCGGTGCGGCCGACCTCGCCGCGGCAGAGCGGGTCGTCGGAGTCGCGGCCGAGCTGGGTCGGCAGGTCGAAGGCCATCGAGAGCCCGGTCGAGCCGTGCTCGATCAGGTAGCGGTAGCGCTCGTTGGTGTCCTCCGGCGAGGCGAAGCCGGCGTACTGGCGCATCGTCCAGAGCCGGTCCCGGTACATCCCGTCGTGGATCCCGCGCGTGAACGGCGGCTCTCCCGGCTCGCCGAGGCGCTGCTCGAGCCCGGGCGCCACGTCCTCCTCGCGGTAAACGCGCTCGATCTCGATCCCGGAGTCGGTGAAGACCCGCTCGTCGTCCGGCCCCACCAGCGGGGCGATCGTGCGGTGGGCCTCCTCGGTCGCTGACTTGTCGCGGCTGCCGGCCATCCGCCGGGAGGATATTGAGATGGCCGCGCCGGCCGCGTGGACCCGATGCGCCTTCCTCCGTGGTTTACCCGGAGCCGCAGTGGGGAATAAACCGCCGACCTGGGCCAGATCGGAACAAAGCTCCAGTAAAGGGGTTGTGAAGTCCGAGGGCCCATGCTTAGTCTGGGTCAATCAACTTGCCGTACGCGGCTGCTGAGGGAAGGTGCGGCACCAACGGAAGGAGCCACATGTCCGATGCAACCCAGCCACATAGGGTTCGTGGGGCGAAGCTGATGGCCGGAGTCCTGGCCGTGGCGCTGAGCGCGCTGCTGGCGTCCGCCCCCTTCGCTTCCGCCGCGCCGGACCCGGTCGCGAGCGGCACCACCACCATCACCTTCAAGGGCGCCTTCAGCAAGACGCTGAAGAAGTACGGCATCAAGCTGACCAAGATCAGCCCCGCCAAGGTGAGCAGGAAGAAGGCGACGTTCACCGTCACCGGCGGCTCGCTCGACCCGACCACCGGCCTCGGCAGCGTCACCCTCGGAGGTGGGATGAAGTTCAAGGCGGGCAAGAGGAAGGCGCCGGTCAAGGCGCTGGTCCTCGACACGAGCAAGAAGTCGCTGACCGCGAAGGTCGCCGGGAAGAAGATGAAGATGGCCTCGGTGGCCGGGTTCAGCTTCGCCCGCAACGGCTTCGGCGTGAACCTCGCGGTCAAGAAGCTGAAGCTGACCGGCGGAGCGGCGAGCCAGCTCAACAAGAAGCTCGGCTTCACCGGCAAGAGCAACGGCAAGAAGAAGGGCAAGCGCGCCCTGGTCAGCAAGAGCCCGGCGAAGCCGTTCAAGGGCAACCAGGCGATGGGCTCCGCATCGGCCGAAACGCAGCCGGGCACGGTGACGATCGTGCCGGGCGGGAACGTGCGCTTCGCCACGGCGGAACCGACCGTGACCAAGCTGCTGAAAGTGGGCGTGAAAATCGGCACCCAGCCGCCCACCGTCACGGTGGATCCGACCCCCACGCACCCGGTGTACGACTTCCCGATCACGGGAGGCAACGTCTCGCCCACGGCGACCGCCGGCCTCGTCCAGTCCGCCGGTGGGCTGAACCTGGTTCAGGAATTCGAAGGCGGGACCAAGACCGAAATCACGCTGGGCAACTTCTACCTCGACCTGGCCGCGAAGACGGTCACCGTGGAAGTCGTGGCCCACTCGAACGCGAGCAAAGAACTCGACCTCGGCTCGCTCGGGCGCAGCTCGATCGCCGACCTGACGCTGACCGGCGCGACCGTCTCGGTCAACGCGGCAGCCCGCACGGTGAGCGTCCAGAACGCCTCCGCGACGCTGCAGCCGATCGCGGCCGAAGTCCTCGACGCCTTTAGGAAGGTCGCCGAAGGGGGCCTGGTGAAAAAACTCGTGCTCGAAGGCAAAACGGAAGAAGAAGCCAAAGCGATCGCCGCGGCCGCGTTCGCCGAAGATCACATAACCGCGGGCAACCCGCTGGGAACGTTCTCCTTCACGGCGCAGACGCAGTAGCTACGCAAGTACGAAGCATCGTCGAAGGGCGGCCTCCGGGCCGCCCTTTCTCGTTCGCCGCCAGGTCGCGTCGGAGACTGGGTGGAGCCGAGCTCAGTCCGGAGCGCCGACGAGCCGCTCGACGCCGGCCTCGTCGATCGTCCGCCGCAGGCCCTCGTTCAGCTCGATCGTCGGCTCCCAGCCGAGCAGGTCCCGCGCCCGGCCAATATCGGGGCGGCGCTGCTGGGGGTCGTCGACCGGCAGCGCCTCGTAGACGATCTCCGCGCGCGACTCGGTCACCTCGACCACCGCCTTCGCCAGCTCCAGCAGCGTGAACTCGTTCGGGTTGCCGATGTTGACGGGGGTGTGCACGTCGGACTCGGCCAGGGCGACGATGCCCCGGATCAGGTCGTCCACGTAACAGAAGCTTCGCGTCTGGCTGCCGTCGCCGAACACGGTCAGGGGGCGGTCCTGAAGCGCCTGGCGCAGGAAGGTCGGGATCGCGCGGCCGTCGTGGGGCCTCATCCGAGGGCCATAGCTATTAAAGATTCGAACTATGGCGGTGTCGACCCCCTGCTGGCGGTGGTAGGCCATCGTCAGCGCCTCGGCGTAGCGCTTCGCCTCGTCGTAGACGCCGCGGGGGCCGATCGGGTTGACGTGGCCCCAGTAGTCCTCGCGCTGGGGGTGGACCTGCGGGTCGCCGTAGACCTCGCTGGTCGAGGCGAGCAGGAAGCGGGCGCGCTTGAACTTGGCGACCCCGAGCATGTGGTGGGTGCCGTGGGACCCGACCTTGAGCGTGTGCAGCGGCAGCCGCAGGTAGTCGATCGGGCTGGCGGGCGAGGCGAGGTGGTAGACGAAGTCGACCTCCTCGGGGACGTCGACGTGGGAGGTGATGTCGACGTTGCGGAACTCGAACGCATCGTCACGGATGTGAGCGATGTTCTCCAACGAGCCGGTCTCGAGGTTGTCGATGCAGATCACCCGGTGCCCCATCCCAAGCAGCCGCTCGCAGAGGTGGGAGCCGAGGAAGCCGGCGCCGCCGGTGACTATCGAGGTCGTCATCGGGTCGATGCTATCGAGGCACGAGGGTCGGAGAGCACGCCCAGCAAACCTGCAATTTGGGCAAATCGAGCTGGGAGAAACGTCCAGAAGGGGGGAGAAACCCCTAAAGGCCCGCCCTCTCGCTGCCTATGTCCGGTGCGAACCGTCAAAGCGGCAGGGGAGAATCGAGCGGTGAGCCAAGTTAGGCAGGGGGCGTCGCGAAACGCGCGCCAAGAGGTGACGGAAGCCGCGCGCAAGCGTGCCGCGGTGGAAACGTTCGCGCGCTACGAGGTCGCCCTGCGGCGCACCGCGCGGCGCTACTCGATCTGTGAGGACGACGCCGACGACGCGATGCAGAGAGCGCTGGAGATCCTCCTCGTCAAGGCGCCGAGCGAGGACCCGCGCGAGCTCGTTCGCTGGACGCAGACGGTCGTCAAGCACGAGTCGATCGCGGTGCGAAGCGAGCGTGAGCGCATCCTCAGCGGGCCTGCCGCGGCCACCCCGCGCGACGGCGCGGAGGACTGGGTGGCCTCGATCCCGACCGAGTCCGACGGGCCGCCGGAGCGGGTCGAGCGGCGCGAGGCGGTCGCCCGCGGCCGCGAGGCCCTGCGCGCACTGAAGCCGCAGGAGCTGCGCGCGCTCAGCCTTCTGGCGGAGGGGTACTCCTACGCCGAGATCGGCGAGATCACCGGCTTCTCGCACACCAAGATCAATCGCTGCCTGGCGGAGGGGCGCGAGCGGTTCCGTCGCATCGTCTCGCGCAGCGAGGACGGGCAGCGCTGCGCCGACCTGAGGCCGCTCCTCTCCGCCTTCTGCGACGGCGAGGCGGGGCCCGAGGACGCAGCCACGGTGCGCGAGCATCTGCGCGCCTGCGCCGGTTGCCGCAGCGACCTGCGCGCCTATCGGACGACCCCGAGGGCGGTCGCGGCCCTGGCGCCTGGGCTGCCGATCGGACGTTCGCTGTTCGATCGCTTCCACGAAGCGCTCCATGGCCTCGCGGTCCGCTTCAGTGGGTCCGGGGATCCGGCCGTCTCTCAGGTCGCGGCTGCCGGGGGCGCCCGTGGAGCGGGGATGGCAGCGCTGGCCAAGGTGCTGGCGATCTGCGTAGGCACCGCCGGCGGCGCCGCTGCCTGTGTGGCGACGGGCGTGGTGCCAGCTCCCTTCGGGGTCGGGAATGGGCAAGCCGAGCGCCCGGCCGCCGAGGCACAGGCCGAACCGGCGATCGACGCGGTCCCGAGCACGGATTCGGGAGTCCCCTACGAACCCACGCCGAGCGCACCCTCGGCTGAAGCGCCCGCGGCACACCACCAAGTCCAGCGCGCGCCGGCGCCATCCCAGGAACCGTCGAGCGGCGCGGTCGAATACGAGCCAACGGAACCCGCGCCAGCGCCGGCGCCAGCCGCACCGACCCCGGCTCCCTCGACCTCGACCTCGACCAGCTCAGCCGGAAGCCCGGCGGGGGAGTTCGGCCCATGAGAGCCCGCCGCCGCTTCGCCACGATCCTCGCCCTGCTGGCCACTGCCCTCGCCCTGCTCGGGGCGGCCGCCAACGCGAGCTCGACCGATCCCCTCTCGCTCACCAACCTCCGAGTCCTCGGCGGGGATGAGAGCTGGCACGCGGACGACGACTTCCGCATCGAGTGGGACGCTCCGTCAACCCCCGAACGGGAACTGCCGATTGCCGCGGTCATCTACCGGATCCGCGACGCGAGCGGGAACGTCGTCGTGGGCGAGACCCGGGTGCCGCGGCAGCTGCCGCCCCTCGACCACGTCCGCGTCCCGCCCACCCCCGGTCGCTACACGGCCGACGTCTGGCTGGAAGGGACGGACGGGATCCGCGGCCCGCAGGGCAGCGTCTCGCTTCTGTTCGACGACGCGCGCCCCGGGGCGACCAGCCCCGTTGTCCCAGCCGGCTGGGTCGCCGCCGGCGTCCCCGTGGTGGTGGGGCTCACGCACCCAACCGGCGCCCAACCGCTGTCGGGGATCCGCGGTTACGCGGTCTCGGTCGACCGGGACGCGAGCGGCTCTCCCTGCCTCGCCGAGGATCGCTGCGGCGAGGCCGAGGTCGACCTGCGCGGTGGGGTCGGGGACGACGCGATCTCGCTCGGGGAGCTGCCGGAGGGCGTCGACTACGTCCACGCCGTCGCCGTGTCGGGCTCGGGCAAGCGGTCGCCGACCGTCGGCACGGCCCTCGTCCACGTCGACGCGACCCCGCCCAGCGTCGTCCTCGACGGCGCGCCGGCCGGCTGGGCGAGCGGGCCGGTCCGTTTGAGGGCGGCCGCGACCGATGTCCTCTCAGGGATGGAGCCAAGCGGCCCCGAGGGGCCGTTCACGGCGATCGCGGTCGACGGTCGCGTCCCCACCGTCGCCGCCGGCGACAGCGCGACCGCGACGGTGACCGGCAGCGGCCTGCACCGGGTCGCCTGCTACGGCCGCGACGCCGCCGGGAACGTCCCGGGCCGGGATCGACCGGCGCCGAGCGCGGTGGTCCGCATCGACGAAGCTCCGCCGACGGTCGACTTCGCCCGCAGGCAGGACCCGCGGGAACCGGAGCGGATCGAAGCCGGCGTCGCCGACGCGCTCTCGGGACCTGACTCCCTGCGCGGCTCGATCGCGCTGAGGCCGGTCGGCTCGCGGCGCCAGTTCCAGCCGCTGCCGACCACGACTTCCAACGGGAAGCTGACCGCCCGCTGGGACTCCGACTCCTTCCCGGCGGGCGACTACGAATTCAGGGCGACCGGCTACGACGCCGCCGGCAACGCGACCTCCTCCCTGCGGCGGAGCGACGGGGCGCGGATGGTGCTCGCGAATCCGCTCAAGGCGCAGACCGAGTTGATGGCGCGCCTCGGCGGAGGACGTCCCCGGCCCCGAGGGACGCTGGCGTACGGAAAGCCGGTCCCGTTCGGAGGGCGCCTCAGCTCGATCTCCGGCGCCCCGCTCGCGGGGCTGCCGGTCGAGATCACCGAACGCTCCGGCGCCGGAGCGAGTTCGACGGCGCGCACGACCACAGTCGCGACCGGCGACGACGGGCGCTTCCTCGCCCGCCTGCCCGCCGGTCCGAGCCGCGTCGTCGAAGCGAGCTTCGCCGGCAGCCGCACGCTCACCCGCGCCGACGCCGGCGACACGCAGCTGCGCGTGCGCAGCGGAGTGAAATTGCGCGTCTCCGCCACCTCGGCCAGGGTCGGCGGCCCGCCCGTGGTTTTCAGCGGACAGGTCGGCCGCGTCGGCGCATCGATCCCGGTCGACGGCCTCCCGGTGGCCCTGCAGTTCCGCCTCCCCGGCCTCCCCTGGACCGGCTTCCGCACCGTCTACGCCGACAGCCACGGCCGCTTCCGCTACCCCTACGCGTTCAGCGACGACGACAGCCGCGGCGTCCATTTCCGGTTCCGAGCCTTCGTCCCCGCCAACGACAGCTGGCCCTACGAGCCAGCTGGCTCCCGACCGGTCGCCGTGACAGGTCGATGAGGCCGATCCCGGCGAGCCGGGATCGGCCTCAGCAACTACCGCAGAGCGGCGAGCTGGTCGCCCACCCGCTTGATCGTCGTCTCGACCGACCGCTGGCGCTTCCGCGCTTCGCGCTCGACCCGGTTGCGGGTCTTGCGAGCTTCGGCGGTGGCCTTGCGCCGGGCGGTGGAGCCGCGGCGCTCGGTGCGCTTCAGCGAGCGGCGCAGCTGCGTGCGGTAGGCCTTGATCTTCTTCTCCGCGCTGTCGCGGCCGGTCCACGGCTCGACCAGGTCGGAGACGCGATCGCCGACGGAGAGGACGACGCCGACCGGGAGGTCGACCGCGCTTTCGGCGACGGCCTGGACCTGGTTCTTCTCCGCCGCCGCGGCCTTGGCGGTGGCGCGCCCGCCGGCCTTGGCGGCGTCGCTTCCGGCGTTTCGCGCTTCGGTCCCCGCGCGCTTCGCCTCGGTCTTTGACTTGCTGTTGCTGCTCTGAGTCGCCATAAGAATCGGATCCCTTCGAAATCGTTTGCCTGCCTCAGGGTTCGCGAGCGAGTCTAGCGAACGTATGTTCTCAGCGAACACATGTTCTTAAACCCCTCCCCCGACCGGGTTACGGGTCGCGCCGCGCCTGGGCTGCCCGCACGGTCTCCAGCGCCGCCGGATCGCGGCCCGCCGCGATCGGGTACCTCGCCTCGAGGTCGAGCGAGGCCTGCGCCAGGTCGAGCTCGCCGAAGGCGACCTCTCCCCCCGCCTCGCGGACGATCAGCTGCGCCGCGGCGGCGTCGACGGAGCGGCAGGGGCGCAGGCTGAGCATCGCGTCGAATCGCCCCGCCCCCACGTACGCGGCGGTGATCGCGATCGAGCCGACCACGCGCAGGCGGTAGACCCTCTCGCTCAGCTCCTCCAGCACCGGCAGCGCCCACTCCGGTCTCGCCGACTCGATTCCGACCACCTCCAGCCTCCCGTCCGCGGCCGGCGCGGAGACCGACAGCGGAGAGCCGCCGAGCTCGGCGCCCTCGCCGCGCCTCGCGACGAGCTCCTCGCCCGCGCCGAAGTCGTGGACGAAGCCGAACCCGACGTCCGCCATCGAGGGGCCCGAGGCGACCGCGACGCTGAGGCTGTGGGAGGGGATCGTGCGGCGCGCGTTGAGCGAGCCGTCGATCGGGTCGATCACCACCCGCGCCTCGCCTCCCGAGCCGAACGAGATTTCGCCGCGCTCCTCGGCGACCGCGACGAAGGAGGCGCCTTCCGCGGCCAGCGCCTCGAGCTCGGCGAAGACCGCGTCCTCGCAGAGCCGGTCGATCTCGAGGGTGCGGTCGCCGCCCTCGCCCACCCCCTCGTAGACGGAGCGCTCCTCGCTGCTCGCCGCGCGTTCGAGGATCCGCCGCTGGGCGGCCACCGCCCGGCGGCAGATTCCCAGCCAGTCCGCGGAGAAGACGTCCATCGGCAGGATGCTACGTCGCGCTAGCGTTGGGTCGATGCGCGACGAGCAGCCGACGGCGGTGGGAGCGGGAGAGCGCGGGCGGGCGATTGCCCATGACAGCGGCCCGCTGCTGGTGCTCGGAGCCGCCGGGACCGGCAAGACCGAGCTCCTGGCGCGGCGTTTCGCCCACCTGGCGGCCGCGGGCGCGGCGCCGGCGGGCGTGCTCGCGATCGCCTCGACCCGGGCGACCGCCCATCGCCTGCGCGAGCGTGCCGAGGCCCTGCTCGAGGGGCCGTTCGAAGAGCTCTGGATCGGAAGCTGGGACGCGCTCGGGGAGCGCCTCCTGCGCGAGCGCTCCGAGGCGGCCGGGCTCGATCCGTTCTTCGAAGTGCTGGGCCCGGCGGAGCGCCTGGCGATGCTCCTCGACCGGCTCGACGAGCTGCCCCTCCGCCGTCACGAGATCCGCGGCAACCCGGCCGGCCTGCTCGCCCGCCTGCTCGCCAGGATCGACGAGCTGAAGGCCGAGCGCGTGGGGCCGACGGCGCTCGCCGAGCGCGCCGGGGAGCGCGAGAGCGAGGCGACCGACGGAGCGGGGCTCGAGGCGGCTCGCCGCGAGGTCGAGTTCGCCGAGCTGTACACGACCCACGACCGCATCCTCGCCGGCTGCGGCAGCCTCGACCGCGGCGACGTCTTCCTCGCCCTCGACTGCCTGCTCGCCGAGCGGCCCGACGTCCGCCGCGAGCTGGCGACCCAGTTCCCGTACGTGATGGTCGACGAGCTGGAGGAGTCGACGAAGGCGCAGCGGGCGATCCTCGAGGCGCTGGCCGCCGACAACCAGAACCACCTCTACGCCCTCGAGGACGAGGGCGCGGCGGCCGCGGCCTGGTTCCGCGAGCTGCACCCCGAGGGCGACGTCGTGCGCCTGGAGGAGCGGTTCCGCAACCCCCGGCTGCGCTTCTGGAGCTGCCGGAACGAGCGCGCGCAGGCGCAGGCGGTCGCGCGGGAGGCCGAGCACCTGGTCGCCGGCGGCGCGGACCCCGGCGGGATCTGCGTCCTGCTCGCCGACTCCGCGCGCCAGGGAGGGGCGGTCGCCGCGGCGATGGAGGAGCGCGGCATCCCCTTCCACCTCTCCGGCCCGGCCGCGCTGTTCCAGCGCCCCGAGGTGCGCGACGCGATCGCCTGGCTGCGGGTCCTCGCCGGCCCCGACGACTCCCCGGCCGCGGCGCGGGCGCTGACCCGGCCGCCGGTCGAGCTGCGCTCCGGCGACCTGGCGCGGCTGACGACGATCGCCCGGCGCCGCAAGCAGGACATGGTCGCGGCCTGCGAGGCGGCGCTCGACAGCCCCCAGTTCCAGCCCGAGGCGCGCGAGCGGATCCAGTCCTTCCTCAAGCTCTACAACGCGGCCGCGGCGGCGATGGAGGAGCGCCGCGCCGACGTCTTCGTCCGCCGCCTGATCGAGCGGGTCGGGCTGCGGCGCCAGCGGCTCTTCGCCGCTCAGCCGGAGGTCGCCGAGCGCCTGCTCGGGCTCTCCCGGCTGGCCGAGCTGGCGACCGCCTGGGCCCGGCGCGAGCCGCACGGGTCCACGCGCGGCTTCGTCGCCTACCTCAGCGCCGTGGCCGAGGCCGGGGTCGAGCCGGCGGGCGGCGAGGAGCCGCCGTCGCCGGGCTCGGTGCAGGGCCTGGGCCTGGACCGGGCGAAGGGGATCGGCTTCGACCACGTCTTCGCGCTCGGCCTCGAGAGCGACGCCGACTGGGCGCGGATCGGCTGGCCGGCCCGCGTCGACCTGGTCCTCTCCCGGGTCGAGCACGGGGAGGAGGGCGAGGCCCGCCCCTCGGGCTACTACGCCAGCGCGCTGACGGCCGCGGACGCTGCGGAGGAGGAGCACGAGGAGGAGCTGTTCGGCCCCGCCGAGGGCCTTCACGCCACCTATCGCAACCTGCGCGAGCAGGTCCTCGAGGCCTCCTGGCGGGCGGGGCGCGAGCTCTCCGAGCCCCGCCTCGACACCGCGATCGACGTCAACCGCGCGATCGCCCGCTACCTCGAGCTGCTGAAGCTGGCGGCTTTGGCGCAGCGCCCCGGCGACGAGCCAACCGCCGAGGCGATCGAGGCGGTCAACGGCCTCCTCCGCCAGGTCGCCACCCCCGAGCAGCAGGCCGAGCTCGACGCCTCGTCGCTCGACTCCTACCTGCTCGGCTCCGAGCGGGAGCGGGACCGGCGCCGGCAGCTGGTCGCCGCGCGCGAGGAGCCCTCGCTGGAGGCCTTCCTGCCGCGCCGCGGCGACGGCCGGCTCAGCCTCTCCGCCTCCGACCTCAGCCTCTACCTCACCTGTCCGCTGAAGTACAAGTTCGCGCGGGTGTTCGGGATCCCCGAGGAGCCGACGATCAACCAGCGCTTCGGCATCCTCATCCACAACGTCCTCGAGCGCTTCCACAAGGAGCCGCGGGAGGAGGGCGAGGACGGCCTGCGGCGGCTGAACGAGCTGTTCGAGACCGGCTGGCGGCGCAGCGGCTTCGGCGCCAGCGACGACGAGCTGCAGTTCCGCGAACGAGCCCGCGAGGCGCTGCGGCTGTACTGGGAGCGGGAGCAGGCCGCCGAGGGAGAGCCGGTGTGGCTGGAGCGCAAGTTCGACTTCAAGGTCGGCGAGCACCACGTCCGCGGCCGGGTCGACCGGGTCGACCGCCTCCCCGACGGCGACTACGAGCTGATCGACTACAAGACCGGCGAGCGCAAGACCGAGGCGGACCTGGAGAGCGACCTGCAGCTCGCCCTCTACCGGCTCGCCGCCCGCGAGGCCTGGGGCATCGAGGCGGCCACCGGCAGCTACTACTACGTGCTCGACGCCGACAAGGTCGCCGCTCCGACCAAGCCCGACGACGCCGAGCGGGTCGAGCGCACCGTCCTCCAGGTCGGCGAGGGCATCCTCAGCCAGGACTTCGAGCCCCGCCCCTCCCCAACCGTCTGCGGCTGGTGCGACTTCCGCCTCGTCTGCCCAGCGGCGGAGTCCTGAGGACGTCAGCCGCCGTCGCCGCGCTGGCGCAGGAAGCGCTGGAACTCGCGGGCAATCGTGTCGGCCGAGGGCAGGTCCTCGCCCTCGGCGTCGAGCAGGTCGACCTGTTCGGCCTCGATCCGCGCGACCAGCTCCTCGATCTCCGGGTTGGCCGCGACCGCGCGGCCGATCTGCTCTTCGTAGTCGCTCGTTTCCTCTTCCAGCTCGGAGGCCTCGACGGCGATGCCGGTCAAGCCCTCGAGGCGGCGCAGCAGCGCCAGCGCCGCCTTCGGGTTGGGGACGGCGGCGACGTAGTGGGGGACCGCCGCCCAGAGCGAGGCGGAGCTGATGCCCGCCTGGCGGCAGAAATCGTGGACGACGCCGACGATCCCGGTCGGCCCCTCGTAGCTGGAGCGCTCGAGCTCCAGCTCTTCGACCAGCTCCAGGTCGGAGGCGAGCCCGGTGATCGGGACGGGCAGGGTGTGGGAGACCTCGGCGATCAGCGCACCGAGGGTGATCACCATCTCCACCCCGAGCGCGTCGGCGGCGGTGGCGATCGTTTCCGAGAAGGTGCGCCAGCGCAGGTTCGGCTCGGTCCCGTCGAGCAGGATCAGGTCGCGATCGGCGGTCGGCACCCGCACCGCGATCAGGTCGTTCCGCGGCCAGTCGATCCGTCGCGTCTGGCCTTCGTCGAGGCGGATCGTCGGCCGGGTCGACTGGAAGTCGAAGTAGCCCTCCGGATCGACCTTCGCGATCAGCTCGGAGTCGAGGGAGTCGGCGACCGCGCCGAGCGCGGTGGACGCGGCCGCGGCGGCGTCGTTCCAGCCGCGGAACGCGCAGACCAGCACGGGGGATCGCAGATGGGGCAGGTCGCCTTCCCAGATGAGCGAATCCACCCTCTGAGCGTAGACGATGCGGCCGCTCAGATCGTCCGCTCGCCGGCCGGACCGCTCCCCTCCCCCACCGCGGTGCGATGGGCCTCGGCGGCGCCCAGATATGGAGTCAGCAGGAACTGGGTGAGATCCGGCAGCAGCTCCGGGAGCTTGTCGCTCTCGCCGGCGAGCAGATGGCGCGCGACCAGCGCGCTGGCGGCCCCGAGCAGCCCCTTCTCGGTCGTCTCCGGCAACGGCTCGCGGCCGCCGCGCGGCTCGCGGCCGCAGCGCAGGAAGGGAGCGAGCTCCTCGACCACCGCTTTGTGGCGGCCGGCGATCTGGGGGCCGGCGACGAACGGCTCGGTGGTCAGCAGGCGGGCGATCTGCGGGTGGGCGGCGAATTCCGCCAGCGCCGCCCCGAGGCCGGCGCGGACCTTGAGCGGCCACTCCCGCTCGGACTCGAAAGCCTCGGCGACCGCCGGGCGGATCTGCTCGAGGCCTTTTTCGAAGGCCGCCAGGAAGCACTCTTCGATCGTCGCGAAGTACTTGTAGAAGGTGCGGCTGGAGACTCCGGCCCCGGCCGTGGTGGCGGTGATCGTCGCCTCGGCGTAGCCGACCTCGCCGACCAGGGCGGTCAGGGAGGCGATCAGCCGTTCGCGCTGGTTGCGCTCGACGAACTCCGGCGGCAGGCCGTGACGACCGTGGGGAAGCTGGGCAAGCTCGTCTGGCTGGGCGGGATCGCCCTCCGGCAAATTGCTCGACACAGCCGCATCATCTCAGGCTCGGATACCGCTAGGGTTCCGAAACTCGTAACTCCGAGAGTCCCTCCTCGGGACCGAGGTAGGAGCTGACCGCGAGGAACATGAGCTGCGGGATCTGAGCGGTGAGGTCCGCGCCTCGTTCGGTCGAGAGGCAGCGGTAGATGCGGTCGAAGAACATGCCGGTCACCCAGGCGGAGGTCGCGGGGGGAATCGCGGACGGGTCGTCGAGCTGGCCCAAGGCGCCGTCCAGCAGCTTCGAGATGCGGGCCCCGAGCGCCTGCTGACGATGGCGGCCCTGCTCCCCCACGGCGAGCGTCTCGACCACCAGGAAGCGCGCCTGATCCGGCCGTCGCTCGACCAGGCGAGCGGTCTCCATCGCGGCCGCGCGCAGACGGGAACGCCAATCCGAGGCCCGGGCGTAGACGGCTTCGATCCGCTCCAGGTAGGTCTGCTCGTACCAGTCCCAGGCCGCTTCGAAGCAGCTGAGCCGGTCCGGGAAGTGCTCCGCGAAGGTCCCCGGCCCGAGGCCGGCGCGTTCGCCGACCTCAGCCGGGTCGAGCTCGTGATAGCCGCGTTGAGCGACCAGCTCGACGAACGCGGTGATGATCCGCCCGCGCTCCCGGGAAGGGATCCCCGCTCGAGCGCCCCCCGGCTCGCTCATCCGCGAACCGGCCCCGATCGGGGAGCTAGGCCGTGGCCGAGCGGGCCGCCTCCACCCCGACGAAGGGGATCAGCGAGAACTGGGTGAGTTGGGGGAGCAGCTTCTCGAGGCGCTTCGGCCGGCCTTCGAGGATCGCGTAGTAGAGCAGCCAGTAGAGGCCGCCGACGACCGTTTCCTCGACCGTCTCGGGCAGCTCGGCGTCGGTTGGCCGCGGCCGGCCCTTCCTCAGCAGGTCCGCGTAGTCCCGGATCACCTGCTCGAAGCGGGAGCTGATCGGCGGGCCCACCGCCGGGCCCTCGACGATGAAGGCCCGGGCGAGCGCGGGGTCGGCGGCGAGGTGCGCGAGCAGGGCTTTCAAGCCGGCGCGCACCCGGTCCGGAAACGGCCCCTCTTCCGTCGCGCAGGCGTTCGAGACGACCTCCAGGGCCGCCGCGGCGGCCTTGTCGTAGAGCGTCAGGAAGCAATCCTCCTTGGAGGAGAAGTTCTCGTAGAAGCGGGCGCGGGCGATCGCCGCGCTCTTGACGATGTCCGCGACCGAGGCCTTCCGGTAACCGCGCTCCGCGATCGCTTTCGCGGCGCCCGCGAGGATCCGTTCGCGCTGGTGGTGCGCAAGCACCTCCGGTCGCAGCTGGTGTCCCCCAGGGCGAGCTCGCGCTCCGCCTTCTCGAGCGTCCATGGCCGGAGAATACCCCGAGGACACCGAATCGCCGATCTGGGTACCTACCGAGTAGCGACCCGAAATTGTCTCGTCTTCGGATCGCGGGGCCACAACTGGGAAACGGAGGGTTTCTCAAATCGCCAAGACCATATCCGTTCCCAATGATGAACGCTGCTCATTCCGATCCGAACTGCTCAAAATGCCGATCGTTACCATCATTGTCAATATGCGATCGCAGCCGGCTGAGAGGGGGAGCGATTCAGCCTGCGCAACGTCCCTCTCGAGCCCCGCCTCCCGGCAGCGCGTTCGAGCGCGTGAGTTCTATACAATATGATGGTCGTTTCAGGGAAGGTATCTGGTTTCATCGCAGCGCAGGGAACCCCGATTGGCTGAAGACGCTCCCCGCTCCAAAGACAGCAAGGGATCGCAGCGCTCGCAGGCGCCCGCCGGGCGTCAGCCCCTGCCGCGAAAGTTCGTCGAGGGCCACCAGCGCCAGCGCGTGGTGGCCGCCGTCGCCGAGATCGCCCACGAGAGGGGCGTCAACGAGCTGACCGCGACGCGCATCGTGCGGGGCGCCCGAATGTCCCGCAACACCTTCTACGAGCTGTTCGGGAGCAAGGAGGAGTGCCTCCGGTTCGCCTTCCAGGAGGCCTACGAGTACCTGTTCGGATCGGTGCGGCGGCTGAGCCGGACGCAGGGCCCGTGGCTGGAGCGGCTGAATGCCGCGCTCGACGCCTTCTTCGCGGCGATCGTCGAAGACCCGGTGCTGGCGGAGCTCTGCCTCGTCCATTCCTTCGGCGCGGCCGCGCAGTCCGAGGGGGTCGACTACGAGGCCGGTGTGGAGACGATGATCGAGGTGATCGGGGACGGCCGCGCCGCCGGCAAGGCGGCGGTCGGCGACGCCTACTGCGAGCCGCTGCCCCAGGTGGAGGAGTTCCTCGCCCGGGCGATCCTCTCCCTCGCGGCGACTCGAGTCAGGCGGGGTGAAGCCGGAAGGCTCCCCGCCCAGCGCGGCGAACTGGTGAGGCTCGCGGCGACGCCGTTCCTCGGGGCCGAGAAAGCCGCGGACATCGACGTCGACGTCGAGCTGGCCTGACCTTCAGGCGGTCGAGCGGGCGCGGCGGATCAGCTGGACCGCCATGAACAGCGCCAGCGCGGCGAAGGCGAGCTGCAGCGCCCGTTCGGAGACCCGGTTGGCGATCCCGACCCCGAGCAGCACCCCCAGCGGCGAGAGCGCTCCGATCACCAGCGCCTCGCGCAACCTGACGTTGCCGTAGCCGTTCTGCCGGTAGGCGCCGACCAGGGCGACGATAACGATCATCAGCAGCGAGGTCGACTCCCCCTCGACCTGGCTGAGGCCGACGAAGACGGTCAGCGCCGGCACGAAGAGGATCCCTCCCCCGACTCCGACCAGCCCGCCGGTCAGCCCGCCGGCCACCGCGATCAGCGCCGCCGCCAGCTCGTTCACGAGACGACCAGCTCGATCGCGACGGCTATCAGCAGCGCCGCGAACAGGTAGGAGACGGCGCGCTGCGAGATCCGCTGCTGGATCGCCGTGCCGAGCAGCACCCCGCCGATCGCCGGGATCGCGAGCAGCAGGCCGGTGGCGAGGTGGACGTTGCCGTAGATCCCGCCCTGGGCCAGCGCGCCGAGCAGGCCGATGGGGACGATCGCGGCGAGGCTGGTGCCGGTGGCGAGCCGCTCGCCGTATCCGAACCAGAAGATCAGCAGCGGCACGATCACCGTCCCCCCGCCGACCCCGAAGAGGCCGCTGAAGGCGCCGGCGAGCGTGCCGATCGCCGCCAGCTTCAGAGTCTTGTGCGAGGGCATCGACCGACGAGGGGCGGCATGGGGCGATACTAGTCAGCGTGCCTCGCGAATTCGAGACGGGGGAGGAGGCCTGGGCCCCGCTGCTCGGGCCGCTGCGCGAGGACCCCTCGCGCGCCGCGGTCCTCACCGACGTCGACGGCACCCTGGCGCCGATCGTCGAACGGGCGGAGGACGCGGCGGTACCCGATGCGGCGCGGAAGGCCCTGCGGGCGCTGAGCGGGCGCTTTGGGCTGGTCGGCTGCATCTCCGGCCGCCAGGCGGCGGAGGCGCGGCGCCTGGTCGGGCTGGACGGCCTCGGCTACGCCGGGAACCACGGCCTCGAGCTGCTGCTGCCCGGCGAGGAGGAGCCGCGACCCGATCCCTCGCTGACGGGGCGCGAGCGCGACGCGGCCGAGTTCGTCGCCCGCACGGGCGCCGCGGCCCTCGCCGAGCAGGGGCTGCGGCTGGAGGACAAGGGCCCGATCCAGGCGCTGCACTGGCGCGGCGCCGAGGACGAGCCGGCGGCCGAGGCGCACGCGCACGAACTCGCGACCGCCGCCGGCCGCGCCGGCCTCGAACCGCGCTGGGGCCGCAAGGTGCTGGAGCTGCGGCCGGTCGGCGGCGGCGGCAAGGAGACCGCGGTCGCCTCGCTGCTCGCCACAGATGGGATCGAGCTGGCGGTCTACGCCGGCGACGACCGCACCGACCTCGACGCCTTCCGCCGCCTGCGCGAGCTGCGGGAGGCGGGGGAGCTGCGCGGCGCGGTCTGTGTGGGGGTCGTCTCCGAGGAGGCGCCCGCGGAGCTGCGCGAGGAATCGGACCTGGCGGTCGAGGGGCCTCCGGGATGGCTGCGGATCCTCGAGTGGCTGGCGGCCTGAGCGTTGACCTACACCGACCTGCTCCGCGTCAGCGTCTTCGCCACCGGAGCGGAGGCGACCGCCCTGGCGGCGATCACCGCGATCGCCGCCAACCGGGACGCCGACACCCGGACGATGCTCGTCGCCGCGGTCTGGTGGGTCGCCTCGCTGGCGATCGGCTTCCACCTGAGCCGGCCGCGACGCGCCGCGGCGGGCGTCCGCGACGCCCTCGCGCGCGCTCGCACCGCCACCTCCCTCCCCTCCGAGACCCCCGCCCGGATCGCCCTCGCCCGCCTCTGGCCGATCGGGCTGACCGCGGTCGTCGCCGGCGGCCTCGGCATCCTCCTCCCCGGGGTCGCCGCGATCGCCGCCGGCTACGCGCTGATCGTCTCGCTCGCCTGGCACACGCGCGAGGCCGCGGTGCTCGGGGTCGAGCAGCGCGACGGCGTCAAGTTCTACGTCGTCCCCAACTCCGCCCTGCGGCCAATCGAGCTCGTCCGCACCCCCGGGCTTCGCTCGGAACGGCTGCACGCCTCATAGAAGCTTCCTGAGCTCCCCCCAGCCGCGGGTGTTGGCGACGTCGGCGGCGGTGAGCCAGGCGCGGCGCGCGGTCGCGACCGCATAGGCCATGTTGCCGAGCGTGTCGACCCCGTGGGCGTCGGTGTTGAGGGCGATCGTGACGCCGGCTTCGACGGCGAGCCGGGCGTGCGGGTCGGAGAGGTCGCGGCGGTTGGGGTTGCCGTTGATCTCGAGCATCGTCCCGGTCCGCGCCGCCGCCTCGGCGACCGCCTCGACGTCTATCCCGTAGGGCTCGCGGCGGCCGATCAGGCGGCCGGTGAGGTGGCCGATGCAGTTCACCTGAGGGTTCTCGATCGCCGCCAGGACGCGATCGGTCATCGCCCGTTCGGAGATCGAGAACGAGGTGTGGACGCTGGCGAGCACCCAGTCGAGCGCCTCGATCAGGTCGTCGGGATAGTCGAGCGCCCCGTCGAGGCCGATGTTCACCTCCGAGCCGGCGAGCAGGCGGAAGCCGCGCTTGCCCTCGTTCCAGGCGCGGACCTCCTCGATCCGCCGCCAGAGCCGCTCGGCGGTGACGTGGTCGCCGAAGCCGTGGCTGGCCGAGTGGTCGGTGATCGCCATGTAGGCGTAGCCGCGGTCGCGCCCCGCCGCCGCCATCTCCTCCAGCGTGTTGCGCCCGTCGGAGAGCGTGGTGTGGCAGTGGAGGTCGCCGCGCACGTCGTCGATCGAGATCAGCTCCGGCAGGGCCCCCTCGCGCGCCGCCTTCAGCTCGCCGCGCCCCTCGCGCAGCTCCGGCTCGACGTAGGCGTAGCCGAGCCGCTCGTAGACGCCCTCCTCGCGGTCGCAGAGGGTCACATCGCCGCTCTCGGTGTCGGCGATGCCGTGCTCGGAGACGGAGAGACCGCGCGCCACCGCCTCTTCGCGCAGCTGCACGTTGTGCGCCTTGGAGCCGGTGAAGTGCTGGAGCAGGTTGCCGAAGGCGGCGGGCGGGACGATCCGCAGGTCGACCGAGACGCCGTTGTGGGTCTGCGCCCGCACACCGTTGGGGCCGGGCTTGCCGGCGGCTGAGATCAGCGGGTGCGAGGCGAGGTGCTCGGCGAGCGCGGCCGGCTCCTCCGCGGTGGCGATCAGGTCGATGTCCTTGCAGGTCTCGGCCCAGCGCCGCACCGAGCCTGCCACCTCGACCCGGTTGGCGGCGGGATGCGCACGCAGCGCCTCCGCGAGCTCCTCGGCGATCGGCCGCACCGTCGAGAGCAGCAGCCTGCCGGGGCCCTCGCCCGGCTCGCCGAGCCGCTCGAGCGAGGCGAGGATGTTCTCCTCGGCCTTCGCCCCGAGGCCCTTCAGCTCGCGCACCCTGTGCTGCTCGGCCGCCCGCTTCAGGTCCTCGACGTCGCGGATGTCCAGCTCGTCGTAGAGGCGTCGGGCGGTTTTCGCGCCGAGGCCCGGCACCCGGGTCACCTCGATCAGGGTCGGCGGGAACTTCGCCTTCAGCTTCGCCGCGGCGGGGATCTCGCCGCTCTCCAGCAGGGCGTCGATCTTCTCCGCCAGCGTCTTGCCGACCCCGGGGACCTCGGTCGCCCGCCCGGCCGCCGCCAGCTCGGCGACCGAGACCGGGCTCTCGCGGATCGCCTTCGCCGCCGCGCCGTAGGCGAGCACCCGGTATTTGACCGCCCCTTCGAGCTCGTAGAGGACTCCCAGCTCGTCCAGGGCGGCGGCGATCTCGGCGTTGGTCACGCCTGGAACTTAGCCGCCCCCGGCGACCGGCCCTCAACCGGGCTTCGTCGACCGGGTCGCCACGGTGGTGGGTCGGCGAGCGAACGAAATACGACGCGGCAGTCTTCCTCGAAGACCTGGGAGCCGGATGGCCGGACGTATCCAACTCTCGACGGACGGTACCCGCGCACCCCTGCGATGGCGGCGGGCGTTGCCGACCACATCTGGACGCTGGAAGAGATCGCGGCGTTGTTGGACTAGCCAACGAATGAACAAGTGCCTTTGACTACTCGTCTTGACTTTCTGTCCGATATGCCGATATCTTGCTTAGCGATGGCGGTTGAGATCGGCGCAACCGGTGGTTTTGGCGAGAGCGTGTCCCTGCACGGCTCCGATGCTGCGCGCTTTGTGAACGAGGTAGCTGAGCCCTCCAGGGACAAGCGGCGTCTGTCGCACTTGGAGCGCTCGGATAAAGCCTATGAGCGTTATTTCTCGCCCGAGCCCATCAGCAATCTTCCCGCCAACGAATAGCCCTTGGCGCCACAGCTTCGGCGCCTTGCGCTACCCATTGACGAGCAGCTTTCCCGAGTAATCGCGGGGTTTAACTGTCTGGGGGATAAGCACGAGGACGATCCCGTAGCTGAGAACGTCAACGGATTTCTCGCCGATGGACGCTTCAAGCCTGGACTGGAACATGGCATCAGCTCGACTTACCTGTTTCTTGACCCAAGCGCCGATCCAATCCTCGTGGGCTATGCGACGTTGACCTTTGACTCCGTGCGCCTGACGAATGCGGAGAAGCGCAAGATGGAGGAGCTGATCGGAATCGCAGAATTTGGAGCTGTCCGTATCCAGATGATCGGCGTCGATCACCGCCACCAAGGGACGCGGTGCGGTGTCGGCCTGCTTGAGGCGATCACCGGCCTCGCCCGCAAGCTCTCTCAGGACGTAGCCGTTAGGTTTCTGCTGGCTGATGCCAACATTCGGAAGGTTGCGTGGTACGAAGCTCGGGGCTTTGTTGCCAATCGCGCTGAGCGTGAGCGAGACCGGACGGACCCCGAGCGCAGCGTTTCAATGCGGCTCGACCTGCTTGAGACGCTTCAGGGCGATGCAGCATCTACGCCATCTGCATCAGCGTCCATCCAGAGCTAAGGAAGAGACCGCGGCGTGGACTTGCCGCATCGTCTTGACGCCCTTCTGCTGGTTGCAGCGAAGGTGCGTCAGTTGGAAGTTGCCAGTCGAGTTCGCCCCCTCTCGCACGCGGGCGGATGTGGTCGACGCTCGCGCTGAAGCCGTGGGGGTGTTTGAAGGCCCTAAAGACCGGCTCGCCGCAGACGGCGCAGACGCCCAGGACTGAGGAGTCACCAACGGCCCGCTCCAGCGCGGCTCGATACAAGTCCTGAGCCCGCACCCGAGGCGCGGCCTGCCGCTGAGTAGAAGGTCGGACTGCCATTACTCTCAAGGATAAGGTGATCAACGGCGGTCATCTCAAACTGACCCACTACCGTCGCCACAGGTCGCTATACTTTCTGAAGTATTGAGCGCAGAACCTCGATTCCGGGAGACCGATATCCAGTGACTGGCAAGCTGAGCGACGTGACCGACGCAACCTTCAAGACCGAGGTCCTGGAGGCCCAGGGACCTGTGCTGGTCGACTTCTGGGCCCCCTGGTGCGGCCCGTGCCGTGTCGTCCATCCCGTCCTCGAGGAGATCGACGGCGAGCGCGAGGACCTCAAGATCGTCAGCATCAACGTCGACGAGAACCAGCAGACGGCCGCCCAGTACGAAGTCCTCTCGATCCCGACGATGATCCTCTTCAAGGACGGCGCGATCGCCAAGAAAATCGTCGGCGCGATGCCGAAGCGCCGCCTCGAGGCCGAGCTGGAGCCGGCGCTCGCCTAGGCGGCGGCGCTCTCTCCGCGATGCCCTTCGTTCACGTCCACTGGTTCGAGGGCCGCACCGACGAGCAGAAGGCGGAGGTCGCCAAGCGGATCGAAGCGGCTCTGGTCGAGGTCGCCGGCGCCGCCCCCGAGCACTGCTGGGTGAAGTTCTCCGACTCGGCGAAGACCGACTTCGTCATCGGCGAGCCACGCGACTGACGGCGAGCGTCAGGTCACGGCCGTCGACGCGAAGCGAGGCGCCCTCGGCGACGTCGTACTCGACCGAGGTCGCGAGCACCTCGCCGGCGAGGTAGTCCTGGTGAGCGCGGGCGGCGTCGAGCAGCTCGGGATCGCCGCCGAGCCCGAGGGCGATCCGGTCGGTGATCTCGAGGCCGGCCTCTTTGCGGGCGTTCTGGACGGCGTGGACGATCTCCCGGGCGAGCCCCTCGCGGCGCAGCTCGTCGTCGAGCTCGAGCTGGAGCGCGACCGCGTGCCCGGCCTCGGCCTCGACCTCGTAGCCCTCAAGCGGCTCCAGGGCGAGCGTGATCTCCTCGGGGCCGAGCGTGTGCTCGTCGCCCTCGACGTTGATCCCGACCTCGCCGCCGTCGGCCATCACCCTCGCGACGTGGGCCGCGTCGAGCGCCTCGACCGCGGCCGCGACCTGCGGCATCCGCTTGCCGAAGCGCGGGCCGAGGGCGCGGTAGTTGGGCTTCGCCGTGTAGCTGACCAGCTCCGACTCGTCGGTGACGAAGTCGAGCTCCTTGACGTTGAGCTCGGAGGTGACCAGCCCGGCGCGGGCTTCGATCGCGGCGCGCTCGGCGTCGTTGGCGACGATCACCGCCCGCCGCAGCGGCTGGCGGACCTTCGCCTTGGCCTGGGCCCGGGCCGCTCGCCCGAGCTCGACGGTCAGCCGCACGGCCCCCATCGCAGCCTCCAGCTCCGGGTCGGCGAGCGACGGGTCGGGCTCGGGGTAGTCGCGCAGGTGGACCGAGTCGAGTGGCGGGTTCCTCTCGCTATCCGAGAGGAACCCGCCTCGCGCGCCGTCTGAGAGGTTGAGGTGGATCTCGTCGGCGAGGAAGGGGACGAACGGCGCGAGCAGTGCCGCCGTCTCCAGCAGGCAGTGGCGCAGCGTCGCGAAGGCGGCGCGATCGCCCTCCCAGAAGCGACGGCGGGAGAGGCGCACGTACCAGTTCGACAGCTCCTCGACGTACGCGGCGATCGCCCTCCCGGCGGCGGTGCAGTCGAACTCGTCCATCCGCTCGCGCGCCGTCGCCGTCGTCGCCTGCAGCCGCGACAACGCCCAGCGGTCGAGGTCGCCCCCGTTCCGTGGTTCCTTTGCCACGCCATCGGTGCCAAAGGAACCACGCAACTGGTCCGGGTCGCTGAAGTCGTCGGGGCCCAGGTTCTCGGCGTTGGCGTAGAGGACCCAGAACGAGTAGGTGTTCCAGAGGGTGAGGAGGAACTGGCGCACCGACTCGCCGACGGTGTCGACCGAGAAGCGGTAGCCCGACCAGGGCTGCTGCGCGGTCAGGTAGTACCAGCGGAAGGCGTCGGCGCCGTGGGCGGAGATCACGTCCCACGGCTCGACCACGTTGCCGCGGCTCTTCGACATCTTCAGGCCGTCGGGGTCCTGGATGTGGCCGAGGCAGACGCAGTTGCGGTAGCTGGAGGTGTCGAAGAGCAGGGTGGACTCGGCGAGCAGGGTGTAGAACCAGCCGCGGGTCTGGTCGATCGCCTCGCAGATGAAGTCGGCCGGGAAGCGCTCCTCGAACTCCTCCTCGTTCTCGAACGGGTAGTGGAGCTGGGCGAAGGGCATCGCGCCGCTGTCGTACCAGGTGTCGATCACCGACTCGACCCGGCGCATCTCCCCCCCGCACTCCTCGCACTCGACCGTGACCTCGTCGATGTAGGGACGGTGGAGGTCGTCGGGGACGTCGCCCTTGGCGCGCTCGCGCAGCTCGGCGACCGAGCCGGCGCAGAAGCGCCCGTCGCAGCCCTCGCCGGCGCACTCCCAGATCGGCAGCGGCGTCCCCCAGTAGCGGTCGCGGGAGAGCGCCCAGTCGACGTTGTTCTCCAGCCACTTGCCGAAGCGCCCGTGCTTGATGTGCTCCGGGTGCCAGCCGATCTCCTCGTTGTTGGCGAGCAGCCGCTCGCGGGCCTGCGAGGTCGCGACGTACCAGCTCGACTTGGCGTAGTAGAGGAGCGGGGTGCCGCAGCGCCAGCAGTGCGGGTAGGCGTGCTCGTAGACCTGCTCGCGGAAGAGCAGGCCGCGGCGTTCGAGGTCGGCGATCAGGGCCGCGGTCACCTCCGGGTCCTTGACGAAGCGTCCCTCGAAGCCGCTGACCTGGGAGGTGAACCTGCCGTCGAGGCCGACCGGGTTGTAGAGGGTGCCGTGGGAGGTGGGGTCGAAGAGCCCGTTCTGCGCCGCGGCCGCGTAGTCGTCCTCGCCGAAGGCGGGGGCGATGTGGACGAGGCCGGTGCCGTCCTCGGTGGTGACGAAGTCGCCGGCGAGGACCCGGAAGGCGTCGGCCGGGCCGCCGTCGGCGAGCTCGTAGACCGGGCCGCGGTAGCGCCGCCCGACCAGCTCCGAGCCGGGGAAGCGGCCGGCGATCTCGGCTCCCTCCCCGAGCACCCGCTCGACCAGCGGCTCGGCGAGAATCAGCGTCTCGCCGTCGACCCGCGCCCGCACGTAGGTGACCTCGGGCGCCGCCGCCACGGCGACGTTGCCGGGCAGCGTCCAGGGCGTCGTCGTCCAGACCAGCAGCGACTCGCCCGCCTCCCGTCCGTCGTCGGCCAGGAGCGGGAAGCGGACGTAGATCGAGGGGTCCTCGACGTCCTCGTAGCCGAGCGCGACCTCGTGCGAGGAGAGCGCGGTGCCGCAGCGCGGGCAGTAGGGGACGACCTTGTGTCCCTCGTAGAGGCGGCCCTCGTCCCAGAGCCGCCGCAGCGACCACCAGACCGACTCGATGTACGGGTCGTCGAGGGTGACGTAGGGATCGTCGAGGTCGATCCAGAAGCCGATCCGCTCGGTCAGCCGGTTCCACTCCTCGACGTACTCGAAGACCGACTCGCGGCAGCGACGGTTGAACTCGGCGATCCCGAGCTCCTCGATCTCCTGCTTGGAGGAGATGCCGAGCTGCTTTTCGACCTCCAGCTCGACCGGCAGCCCGTGGCAGTCCCATCCTGCCTTCCGCGGCACCCGGTAGCCGCACATCGTCTTGTAGCGGGGGTAGATGTCCTTGAACACCCGGGCGAGCACGTGGTGGGAGCCGGGGCGGCCGTTGGCGGTCGGCGGCCCCTCGTAGAAGCTCCAGATCTCGGCGCCCTCGCGGTTCGCCAGCGAGCGGCGGAAGACGTCGCCCTCGCGCCAGCGCGCCAGCACCCGCTCCTCCAGCTCGGGGAAGGACTGCTTCGGATCGACTGGGCTGAATTTGGGCACGAGCGGGTGATTCTAGGAGCGAGTAGGCTGCGCGGCCCGTGCCAGTCTTCGACCTGAACGGAAAGGTGGCGCTGGTCACCGGCGCCGCCCGCGGGATCGGCTTCGAGACCGCCCGCCAGATGCACCTGCGCGGGGCCTCGGTCGCGGTGCTCGACCTCGACGCCGAGCAGGCGCGCGAGGCGGCGGAGCGGATCGGGCCTCGGGCGATCGGGCTGGGCGCCGACGTCACCGACCAGGGGGCGATGATGGCGAGCGTCGCCGAGGTGGTGGAGAAGCTCGGCGGCCTCGACGTCGCGGTCGCCAACGCCGGCATCGCGCAGGCGAGCTTCGCCACCGTTCGCGGGATCTCCAGCGAGGAATGGGAACGGGTCTTCGAGGTCGACCTGCTGGGCGTCTGGCGCACGGTGCGGGCGGCGCTGCCGCAGATCGTCGAGCGGCGCGGCCAGATGGTGGTGATCTCCTCCGTCTACGCCTTCGCCAACGGCTTCGGCAACACGCCCTACGCGGTCGCCAAGGCTGGGGTCGAGTCGCTCGGCCGCGCCCTGCGGGTCGAGCTGACACCGCACGGCGCCAGCGCGACCGTCGCCTACTTCGGCTGGGTCGACACCAAGCTGGTCCAGGACGCCTTCGAGCAGCCGACCGCCGACCGCGTCCGCGAGCTCAGCCCCGAGTGGCTGCTGAAACGGATCGCCCCGGCGGAGGCGGCCGCGGGCCTCGTCCGCGGGATCGAGGAACGCGCCCCGCGCGTCTTCGTCCCCAGGTGGTGGCGCTACGTCTCCGCCCTGCGCGGCATCGTCAACCCGCTGCTCGACCGCCGCATGGAGAACGACGCGAAGGCCGCGGCGCTCGTCCGCGACCTGGACGCGGAGGCGCTTGGCGCAGACAAGACTGCGAGCGCCTGAGCGGAGCGTTAGGTCGCGCGGCGCTGCTCGTGCGCGGCGCGCTGCACGAGGTCGTACAGCGTCTCCGGCGCGATGTCTGCTTCGTTCGGCCAGGCGATCGTGCTTTCGGTCTCGTCGATCGCAAGTCTCCGAAAGAACCCAAGATCTCGCAGCGGCTCGAAGACTTCGCCGCGTCCCATCAGATAGGAGAGATCGACGCTGCCCTCGAGCCCATCGGCGAAACGCAGATGGACGTCGTAGCCATCGAGAGGGACGGCCTCGATCAGGCTGGGCGGAAGTACGAGCATGGGTGCCATGTGGTCAGTGTAGACAACTCATCTCAGGAATGGATCGGCTCGAGGGGTCGGCCTTCCCGAGCCAGCTCCCAGTTCGCCAACAGCTCCTCGCGGTGAGCGCGGCCCCACTCCCTGATCATCCGTTCGATCTGCGGGGGGAGCTCTCCGGCCAGACGGGTCAGGTCGAGGGCGTCGAACGAAGCGCGGGCGCCGCCGTACCAGGCATGGAAGTGAGGGCGGGACATATGCACGCCCTCGTCGAAGAACATCGAGATCGCGATTCCCCGGAAGCGGCAGATCGTCGGCACGCCCGCCTAAGGACCGGCGGCCATCGAACTCTCCCCCCGGCGGGGCTGCTTCCTATTGGGCCCGGGTGAGGCGCTCGAGGAGGCAGATCGCCGACTCGTAGGGGTCGCCGGTGGCGCGCTCGAGGGCGATCTCGCAGGTGCGGTTGTTGGAGAGGCGGGCGTCGAAGGAGCGGCCGGACAGCTCGGCGGCCTGCTCGGCGGTGGCAGCCTCGGTCAGCTCCGGGTGGGAGATGCCGCGGTCGCCGGCGAAGCCGCAGCAGGTGGCCGAGGGGGCGACGTGGACGTCCTCGGCGAGGGCCGCGGCGAGGGACTCCAGCTTTCCGGCGAGGCCCATGTGGCGGGTCGCGCAGGTCGGGTGGACGGTCGCGGCGGAAACCTTCTCCGCCACCTCAAGCCAGGGCAGGAGTCGGTCGTGCGCCCAGGCGACCGAGTCGAGGACCTCGAGCTGGGCGTGGCGCTCGGCGTTCTCCTCGCTCAGCACGCCGTCGCCGGGGCTGGCGATCGCCTGCGTGCAGGAGGCGGCGTCGACGACGACCGGCAGCGCCCCCTCGCCGCTCCAACCCCAGAGGCGCTCGACCATCTCGTTCGCCTTGCTGCGGTGCGCCTCGCCGAACCCCTTCGAGCTCCAGGGCAGCCCGCAGCAGCTGCCGACCACGTCCTCGGGGATCCAGAGCGGCAGCCCGGCGCGGCTGGAGACCGCGACCAGAGCCTCGACCGGCGAGCCGGCGTAGATCCGGTTGGTGCAGGAGGGGACGTAGACCGCGGCGGCGCCGGTGTGCAGCGTCGGCGGCAGCTTCCCCGCGGCCGGCCCCGGCAGGGCCTCGCCGCGCTTCGTCCGCCGCGCCAGCGGACCGCCGAAGCGGAGGCCGACCCGCGCCGCGCCCTCGACCGCGGCCCAGCGCTTCGCGGTCGCCAGCGCCGCGCCCTCGGCCCGCTCTCCGTGGCGCCGCTCGCGCAGTTCCTTGACCAGCTTGCCGGTGTCGATCCCGACCGGGCAGGCGAGCTGGCAGGAGCCGTCGGCGGCGCAGGTGTCCAGGGCGTCGTACTCGAACTCCTCCAGCAGCGCCTTCTGCACCGGCGAACCGGCGGGCTGGCGCGCCATCTCCCGCCGCAGCACGATCCGCTGCCGCGGCGTCGTGGTCAGGTTGCGGCTCGGGCAGACCGGCTCGCAGAAGCCGCACTCGACGCAGGTGGTCGCCGACTCCTCGATCGCCGGCGTCGTTTTCAGGTTGCGCAGGTGGGCGCCCGGGTCGCGGTTGAGGACGACGCCCGGGGAGAGCACGCCGTCGGGGTCGGCGAGACGCTTCACCCGCCACATCAGCTCGGTCGCCTTCTCCCCCCACTCGCGCTCTACATAAGGGGCCATGTTGATCCCGGTCCCGTGCTCGGCCTTCAGCGAGCCGTCGTACTTGTCGACGATCAGCTCGACCAGGCCGTGCATGAACGCCTCGTAGCGCTCCAGATCCTCGGCCTTGGCGAAGTCCGGCGTCAGCATGAAGTGGAGGTTGCCGGCGGAGGCATGGCCGGCGACGCCGGGCAGGAAGCCGTGCTCGCCGAGCAGCGCCTGCAGGTCGCGGGCGCCCTCGGCGATCCGCTCCGGCGGCACGCAGACGTCCTCGACGATCAGCGCCGTGCCGGGAAGCCGCAGGCGGCCGATCAGCCCGTGCAGCCCCTCCCGCACCCGCCAGGCGAGCTCGATCTCCTCCGCCTCGCGGGTGAACTCGATCGGGCGGATCGTCTCGTGGGAGGCGAGCAGCTCCCCGGCGCGCTCGACGTAGGCGTCCAGCTCGTCATCGTCCTCGCCGCCGAGCTCGACCAGCAGCACCGCCGACTCCGGCGGCAGCTCCTTCCACTCCTCCGGCGCGCCGACCATGTTCCAGGCGGCGGTGATCAGCGCCGGCGCGACCATCAGCTCGACCGCGCTGGCGCCGGCGTCGATCAGGTCGCGGACCGGCGCGATCGCCTCGTCGATCCCCGGGAAGTGGACCCAGGCGGTGGTGGTCGCGGCCGGCAGCGGCACCGTCTCGAAGACCGCCTCGGCGACGAAGGCGAGCGTGCCCTCCGAGCCGATCACGAGGCGGCGGAAGATCTCCAGCGGCTGCTCGGCGTCGAGGAAGGCGCAGAGCCGGTAGCCGGTCGTGTTCTTGATCGCGAACTTGCGCCGGATGCGCTCGGCGAGCTCCTCGTCGGCGAGGATCTCCTCGCGGATCGCCGCGAGGCCGGCGGCGAGCTCCGGCTCGGCCTCGGCGAAGCGCTCGGCGGCCCCGGGGGCGGCGGTGTCGATCGTCGTCCCCGAGGGCAGGACAAGGGTCATCGAGCGCACGGTCGAGTAGGAGTCCCTGGCGACGCCGCAGCGCATCCCGCCCGAGTTGTTGGCGATCACCCCGCCGGCGCAGGCGATGTCGGTGCTGGCCGGGTCGGGGCCGAGCTTGCGGCCGTAGGGGGCGAGGACGCGGTTGGCATGGCCGAGCACGGTGCCGGGCTTGACCCGCGCCAGGGCGCCGTCCTCCTCGACCGCGACGCCGCGGAAGTGCTGGCGGACGTCGACGAGGATGCCGTCGCTCTGTCCCTGGCCGTTGAGGCTGGTGCCGCCGGCGCGGAAGGTGACCGGGATCCCCCGCTCGCGGCCGTAGGCGAGCACCTTGGCGACGTCGCGCGCCTCCTTCGCCATTACCACCGCGCGCGGGAAGAGCCGGTAGGGGCTGGCGTCGGAGGCGTAGCGGACGAGGTCGGAGGCGCGGCCGAGGACGCGGTCGGCGCCGAGCAGCTCCTCCAGCTCCCGGCGCAGCGGCTGGGCGACGCCGGCGGCGAGCTCGTCGGGCGCGCGGTCCGGCGCCTCCTCCCCCGGCGGGGGAGCGAGCGAATCGGCCTTGCGCGCCAGCAGCGCCATCCGACTCAGAAGAGTGACATTCCCTGCTTGACCGGGACTTCGACCAGCTCCGGCTTCGAGGAGGCGAGGGCGTTGGCGAGGGCGTCGCGGACCTCGTCGCGGCCGCTGGCGCGGCGCGTGCTCACCCCGTACCCGGCGGCGACGGCGGCGACGTCGAGCTTCGGCAGGTCGAGGCCGGGGGCGCCGCTCACCTGCTCGATGTCGGCGAACCACTTGAGGATCGCGTACTCCTCGTTCTGGAGGACGAGGAAGGTGACCGGGACGTCGTAGGCGACGGCGCTCCAGAAGGCGGCGATCGCGTACTGGGCCGAGCCCTCGCCGAGCACGCAGACGACGGGGCGGTCGGGCTGGGCGAGCTGGACGCCGACCGAGGCGGCGAGGCCGAAGCCGAGGCCGCCGCCGGAGCTGAAGTAGTAGCTGCCGGGGCGGGAGAGGCGCAGCTGGTTGCGCAGGGCGAGGGTGCTGGAGGGGGACTCGAGGACGACGATCCCGTCCTCGGGGAAGACCTCGCCGAGCGCGGTGTGAACCGTTGAGGGGTCGAGCGGGTCGGCGGGCGGGATTTCCTGCGGGCCCTGGTTCGGCTCCGGCGCCGGCCGCGAGGACTCGGGGACCGCCGCGAGCAGCGCCTCCAGGGTGAGCTTGACGTCGGCGACGATCGCGTCGCCCATCGGCGCCCGCACCGCCTCGTCGGGGTCGCTGGTGATCGCGACCAGCGACGCGTTCTCGGGCAGCAGCGGCCCTGGGATGTGCGGGTAGTAGGGGAAGACCGAGCTGCCGACGACGAGGATCAGGTCGTGGCCCTCGAGCGTCTGCCCGACCGGCCCGATCGCCGGCGGCAGCACGCCGCGGAAGTTCGGGTGGCCCTCGGGGAAGCCGAGCCGGTAGCCGCCGGTCGCGGGCGTCGCCCAGACCGGCAGGCGCTGGCGCTCGGCGAGCGCGATCCCCAGCTCCCAGGCCCCGCTGGCGTCGATGTCGGGACCCGCGCAGAGGACGGGATTGGCGGCGGCGTCGAGGCGCTCGGCGAGCGAGCGCACCGCCTCCGGGTCGGCGCCGGCGCGGGCGGTGACCCGGCGCTCGATCGCCGCGGCGGCGTCGCCCGGGTCGACCTCGGCGTACCAGTCGTCCATCGGCAGCGAGACGAAGACCGGCCCGCGCGGCGGCAGGCCGGCGAGGTGGGCGCCGTGGGCGAGCGCCAGCGGCACGTCCTCGGCGCGCGGCGGCTCGAAGGACCACTTGACCAGCGGGTGGGGCATACGCGTCGCGTCGCGGTTGGTGAGGTTCGCCTGCAGGGTGATCTGCGCCCGCGCCTGCTGGCCTGCGGTGACCAGGAGCGGCGAGTGGTTGGCCTGGGCGTTGAAGATCGCCCCCATCGCGTTGCCGACCCCGGGCGCGGTGTGGAGGTTGACCACGGTCGTCTTTCCGGACGCCTGCGCGTAACCGTCGGCCATCCCGACCACGACCGCCTCCTGGAGGCCGAGGACGTAGCGGAAGTCGGCCGGGAAGTCGGCGAGCATCGGCAGCTCGGTCGAGCCCGGGTTGCCGAACATCGTCGTCATCCCGTGGGCACGGAACAGGTCGAAGGCTGCCTCTCGCACGGTCGGCATAGGACGGAAACCCTACTTGGAGCGCGACGATCGCCGGCGTGGCGTTTT